>Ga0172380_10003718_pt1 | contig 20550 bp, 19 predicted proteins | sample Leawe162metaG_FD_119747 | JGI IMG/M metagenome (GOLD analysis project Ga0172380, IMG submission 119747) | Leachate microbial communities from a municipal landfill in Southern Ontario, Canada - Leachate well 162 metaG | ecosystem: Engineered > Solid waste > Landfill > Unclassified | place... | reverse complement strand
GGAAGATAGGCGCGAAGATGTGCGAATGTGATTTTCACGGAGATGTCCCGCCGGAGGGCAAAAGGGAAATAAGGCCCTATCGCTTCAGCTGGAGGGTGGGCTTGTTGCCGAGCACCAGCTTCAGCCAGTCGTAGCCGAAGGTGAGCAGGGCCTCGTCATCGGTCTCGATGAGGCGTTTGCGGGATTTGTCCAGCCGGTAGAGGTTGAGCAGATTGTGCTCGGCCACGTATTGCCGGAAACGATCGATATTGTAGCAGACCATGAAGGCCAGCTGCTGCCGAGGCCCGGCCGCGCCCTCGCCCTGCCAGGGGTTTGAGGCCCAGAGGGTGTCCATCTCGGCCCAGAGATCGTCCATGGCGTTGTAATAAGCGAGCTGCTGGTCGCGGAGCCACTCCTTTACCGTCCACTCCTTTTTCTCCTGATGCCCCAGGCAATAGGAATGATTGGTGATGAAATAATAGGCCCGGGGCCGGCCGCGTTCCGGGTTGCGGTCAACGGCCCGCTCCAGGGGGTAGGTGCGGCAGGCGGACGGGCGATCCTCATAGACGAGGCAGCCCCGCTCCGGATCGAGAAACGGGCAGGAGCCTTCCGCGTCATCCCGCATCCGCATGACAACGGCGGGAAAGAGCGGGTTTGTCCCCTGGGCCACGCCGGTATAGGTGTTGAGAAACTCCTCCGAGGTGATCCCCAGCCTTTTTTTCAAGCGGATGAGATCGTAGGGGTAGAGAAAAAGGGTGAGCTTCCGGCAGCAGCGGGTAAAACAGGGAACCCCGGGGTGGCAGGCAAAGGGAAACAGGGAGTCGCCCAAGGGCTGCATGCCTTCGGGAAATTTTTTCTGGTCGGTCATCATCTTTTCCTGGTGCAATGTGTGGACGGCGCGGTAACAATACGGCTTGTGGCATGGCCTTGCCATGTGTCAAAACGATCGCGCAAAGTACCATCCCGCCGCCAAAAGGTCAACCCGGATGCCAAAACCACAGCCCTGTTCCCTGCACGCCCTGCTCCCTGCCCTGGCCCTGCTGCTTCTACTCTCGGCCTGCGCCCCACGGCTGCAAACCTCGGCCTGGGTGGTCCGTTTCGATCTGGACAGCCCGGCGGAGGTTGCCTCGGTCTGTTCGGAGGCAAAGCAGGCGGGGTTGGACCGGCTGTTGGTGCAGGTCCGGGGGAGGGCTGACGCCCTGTACCGGAGCGACATCGCACCCCGGGCCGAAACTCCGGCTTCAACGCCGGTGGAGTTCGACCCCTTGGCGCAGCTGCTCACCGCCTGCGCCCCCCTGCCCCTCCATGCCTGGCTCAATGTCTTTTATCTTTGGGGCGGCGCCGACCCGCCGGAAAACCCCAAGCATCCCGGATACCCGGACCAGCCCTGGATCCTCACAGACAACACCGGACGCCCTGTTTCCAGCTATTCCGAGCGGGAAAAACGGCTGGGCTGGATCGAAGGCAGCTATGCCGACCCGGCCTCCGCGGCATACCGCGCCCTCTTTGTCGAGGTGGTTCGGGAGCTGCTGACCCGCTATCCTGTGGCCGGAATCCATCTTGATTTCATGCGCTACCCCGGCCCAGGCTACGGGAAGAACGACGTGCCGGCCGGAGAGTTTGCGCAGCTCTGGGGGATCGACCCCAGGCTGCTGCCGGAGCGGCTCAATGCCGAGGCCGTAACCTCCTGGCTTGAAGGGACGCAAGCGCCGGCGGACCGGGTGCTTACCACGGCAGCGCTTTTCTGGAACGAATTCCGCGCAGGGCAGGTCACCCAGCTGCTTAGGGAGGTCCGGCAGGCCATGGCCCAGAGCGGGACACCGGGGGTCGCCCTCTCGGCCGCCGTCCTTCCCGAACCTTCCGCCGCCTATCTGGAAAACGGCCAGGAATGGCAAGCCTGGGCAGCGGAAGGGCTGGTGGACACCCTCTACCCCATGGCCTATTTCGGGGATACCGACCGGATAAAGGCCCAGCTCCGGGAGATTGCAGCCAACACCCCCCGTGCCCCCGGGGTTGCCTTCTGGGCCGGGCTGGGCGCTTCCAACAAAGGGACGAAACAGCTTGGCGAAGAAGCGCGGATCGCCGGGGAATACGGCTACGATGGAGTTTCCGTGTTCAGCCTGGGCCTTCTGATGAAAGAAGGCACGACCAAGGACTGTGTCAAGGCGGGGCATGCTCCCCGACGGACGCCTGCTCCCAAGGCCGAACCGCTCGCCACCGCCTCGGCCACGCTCCAGCCCCCGGATTTGCGGACCCTGAAATCCATCGTGACCAAGGCTCTGGGCGGAGCGGCCCCGACACATGACCTGGAGGCCAAACTGGCCAAGCGGTTGCAGGAATATGACCAGGCCCGGCAACAGGCCATCCCCAAAACCCTCAGCCATCTGAACCGCGCCCCCATAACCCTGCCGGAGAGCCTGGAGCTGGGCGGCATCTTCCGCTACGCCAATCCCATGGACAGCCCGGACCGCCGGCAGGAGCAGGAAATCCTCTGCGAAAAGGCCCGTCGGCGGCTGCTGGCCGGGGAGGATTTGGCCACGGTGGCCAAGGAGATCTCCCAGGACGGGACACGAACCATGGGCGGCCTGCTTGGACCCCGCTTTCTCGATCCCCTCGATCCGCGGGACAAGGAACTTTCTTTGCTTGCCCCCCAGGGAATCAGCCGGGTCATGCGGGTTGCCAACGGCTTCTGGTGCTACCGGCTCGAAGGCAGAAACCCCGGCAGGCAAATGGCTTTCAGCGAGGCCCCCTGGGAGGCGAAACGCATCCTGTTTCGCAAGGCGCTCTCCGAGATGATGATGGTGTGGCAATAACTCGTCGCCCCGGTGAAAACCGGGGGCCAGCCTCCCCGGAATGCTCTAAGGAACCGGATCGGAGTCTCGCCCGTCCGCTTACCTCCGGCTTCCGCCGGAATGACGAAATACAGCAATCTTGACTTTTTCCCCACAGCCCTCAACTATGGATAAACACATATTCCCCATCGTTGAGGCTGATCCGCAGCCGCCCGCCATGGCTCTCGCCATACACCTCCCAGCCCGGCTTGCCCTTGATTTCGCACTGCACGCAGCTTGGCGATTGCCGCCCCCGGCGCGCGTCGGACCAGGCGAGGCAATCGGTCTCTCCGTTGTCTTGCAGGGCAATAATCCTGGCCATATTCCGGGCCGTTTCAAAGCCAAGGTCCGCCCCGGTGATTGCAATCAAAATGTCTTTCATGCTACTATCCCTCCGTTGAAGAATGATTCTCTTTCTACCAGAAAAACAGAGTTAGGCAACACTCTCCCATAGCCAAGGCACCCCATGCGATTACGGACCATCATCTTCATCATCCTCCTTGCCCTTGGCATCCTGCCCATTCTCACCCTGGTCGGGGTCAATCTCCGCTCCCACATCAACCAGCACGAGACGGTGGAAAAAAAACGGACCGTTGCCAGGGCCGAAAGCAGCTTTGTCTCCCTCAACGCCCGGGTGAAATGCATCCGGAAAAGCCTTATTCAGGCGGCAGCCACTCCCATGACCGCAGGGCTCAATCCGACGTCCCTGGACCCTGCCGGACGCCAACGGCTGGCGGATCTGCTCATCGGCCAGATGGGAACGGAAAAGATGATTCTGGGGCTTCGGTTGCTTGACGCCTCCGGCAACCAGCTGATCCACCTCCGCCGGAATGGTGATTCCCTGGAATCCGCCCCCGACGAACTGACGGATGATGCAGGACAAGCCCAAGCCCCGCTGTTTGCAAAAGGGCTGGCGCTCAAGGAAACCGAAGTCGACACGCTCCTGACCCGCGACCAGACTGATCCCGCCGCCACCCGCCTGAATCTGGCCACCCCGATTCCCGGCGCGGATAGCGCGGTGGCCGGCGTGGTCATCATGGAGATCGCCCCCGGCCTGTTCCTCGATGCCCATGAAGATGCCTGCTGGACAACGCCCGAGGGGGTGATTGTCCATGTCCCCGCCGCTTTTCCCGAGCTGGACCCGGCCCACCCCATCACCTCCGGCGCCAATCTCCCTGCTCTCTTTTCCGGGCTGACACCCCGCATGGCGGACAACCGCCCCTTTGTCTGGGAGAACGACTCCGGCCAGAGCCTTACCTGGCTGCCGCTCATCTTCAACGAGAAGCTCCCCCCGACCCTCTGGCTCGGCTCGCCCGTGGACCGCAGCGCGGCCAGGGAGTGGAAACTTTCCCTGATCTACAACATCGTCGGGATCGTGATCTGCATCGCCATCGTCGTCTCGCTCATCGCCAATGCCATCGCCCGAAAAATCGACCGGATCAAGGATATGATCCTCACCGGCCTGGACGCCATCCTGAACAAGGGGGAGGAGAACGTGCGGTTCAGCTGGACCGGCCCCAGGGAGGTGGTCAATCTGGCCGAGGAACTCACCACCCTGGCCCGCCACTACGCGATCACCAGAACCCGCCAACAGGAGGCGGAGGCCGACCTGCGCCAGAGCGAGGACAAGTTCAGAAACCTCACCGCCTCGGCTCAGGACGCCATCGCCATGATGGACCACCACGGCAATATCTCCTACTGGAACGAGGCTGCCGCCGAGATCTTCGGCTTTTCCGCCGCCGAGGCCCTGGGCAAGCCGATCCACACCCTGATCTCCCCGCGCCTTTCCGAATCCGGCCAGCGGGGCGCGGTGGAAGAAGGGCCGGTGAGCGACGGCCCCATCCGCGAGACCATCGAGCTGATCACAAAGCGCAAGGACGGCACGGAACTGCCCATCGAGCTTTCGCTTTCCGAGGCACGGATCAAGGACCAGTGGAATTCCATCTGGATCATCCGGGATATCACCGAACGCAGGCGGGCCGAGGACGAGACCAGACTCCAGCAGCAGCAATTGGTCCAGGCGGACAAGATGATCTCGCTGGGCGTGCTCATCTCCGGGGTGGCCCATGAGATCAACAACCCCAACAGCATCGCCATGCTGAACACCTCCATGCTTTTCAAGGCCTGGGAAAGCGCCAAGCCGGTTCTCGACGAATACTACCGGGAACACGGCGATTTTCTCGTTGCCGGCCTGCAATACAGCGAGATGTGCGAACAGATCCCCCGCCTTTTTCTCGAACTGGAGGAAAGCGCCCGGCGCATCAAGAACATCGTCCATGACCTCAAGGATTACGCCCGGCAAGACACCACCCGCCACATGGAACCGGTGGAGATCAACGAGATCGCCAACGCGGCGGTGCGCCTCAACCACAACAAGATCAAAAACGCCACCCGCAATTTCAGCACCGATCTGGCCCCGGACCTACCGCCCATCCGGGGCAACCGGCAGCGGCTGGAGCAGGTGCTGATCAACCTGATCCAGAACAGCTGCGAGGCCCTTACCAGCCAGGACGGCGCCATCAGCATCACCTCGCGTTATGATGCGGACAACGATGAGGTGGAGGTGTGCGTCCACGACCAAGGGACCGGGATCGGTGCGGAGATCATCAACCAAATCACCGACCCGTTCTTCACCACCAAACGGTCATACGGCGGCACCGGCCTGGGACTTTCGGTTTCCGCCGGGATCATCAAGGAACATCAGGGCAGGCTGCGGTTTGCCTCTACCGCGGAGGCGGGCACCACCGCGACCATCTCCTTTCCTGCCTGGCGGCAAGAGACGGATGACAAAACAACGCAAGCCGGGTAGGTTCAACACTGACACCCACGGCCCTGCGGCCGGCCCGGAATGCAAGGAGGATTTCCCCAATGGACAAGCAGCTTTCCCCGTTACGCCCCATCCTGCTGGTTGACGATGAAGAGGCGTGGCTGCACAGCTTCAGCCTGACCCTGCGTTCCGTGGGACTCAGCAATATCCGCTGCTGCCCCGACAGCCGCAAGGTCATGGAGATCCTGGCCAGCGAGGAGGTGGGGGTGATCGTTCTTGATCTCACCATGCCCCATCTCTCCGGGGAGGAACTGCTGCCGCGGATCGTCGGCGAACACCCGCAGATCCCGGTGATCATCATCACCGGCCTCGATCTGGTGGACACCGCGGTGCGGTGCATGAAACTCGGGGCCTTTGACTACTACACCAAGGTCAGCGAGGAGACCCGCCTCATCGCCGGGGTGCAGCGGGCCGTGGATCTCAGTCGGTTGCGCCAGGAAAACGATCTGCTCAAGGAGCATTTCCTCAAGGACAAGCTGGACCGCCCCGAGGCCTTCAGCCGGATCACCACCCACAACAAGGGGATGCGCTCCATCTTCCAGTACATGGAATCCATTGCCGACACCAGCGAACCGGTGCTGATCTCCGGCGAAACCGGGGTGGGCAAGGAGCTCATCGCCCAGGCCCTGCATGTGCTGAGCAACCGGAGGGGCGAGTTTGTTCCGGTCAATGTGGCGGGGCTCGACGACACCATGTTCGCCGACACCCTGTTCGGCCACAGGAAAGGCGCCTTCACCGGGGCCGAGCAGACCCGGCGGGGGTTGATCGAACAGGCTGGGGGCGGCACCCTGTTTTTGGATGAAATCGGCGATCTTTCTCAACTCTCGCAGACCAAGCTGCTCCGCCTCCTTCAGGAACGGGAGTATCTGCCCCTAGGCTCGGATCTTCCCAAGCGCACCGATTGCCGGATGATCTTCGCCACCCACCAGAATCTCCAGGAGATGCAGGAAAACGGGGTGTTCCGCAAGGATCTCTACTACCGGCTCCATGCCCACCGCATCCATATCCCTCCCTTAAGGGAACGGCTCGACGACCTGCCCCTGCTGGTCGATCATTTCTTCGAGGAGGGTGCCACCAGGCTCAACAAGAAGAAGCCGGCCTTTCCCAAGGAGCTCATCTCCCTGCTGGGCACCTACGATTTCCCCGGCAATGTCCGGGAACTCAAGAACATGGTTTTTGATGCCGTAAGCACCCACAAGAACCGCACCCTGTCCATGGATTCCTTCAAGGAGTATCTTAGGCTCAGACGGCCCAATCTGGAAGAGGAGGTCAAACGGCATCCCGAAACCCGGACTCCGTTCGCCGATCTGGCCCAACTCCCCTCCATCAGGGAGGCCGGCTACCTCCTGGTGCTGGAGGCGCTGAACCGGGCCAAGGGTAACCAGGCCATTGCCGCGGAGATGCTCGGCATCACCCGGCAGGCCCTCAACTGGCGGCTCAAACAGGCGGACCGGGAGGAGTGAACATCAGCTATCAGCCTTAAGACTTAAGCCTTCAGCGCAAATCTCCTTGCACCCATTGCCCAGACACCCCCGCCAATCACAGGTCATCTTCCCTTAACATTTCGGGAAGATAGCCCCATCTCCCCGCCCCTGGCACCCATCTTGCTTTTATCAGGGTGCATCATCGACAGCCCCGTTTTTAAGCAAAATAACTTTACACCAGCGAACACATGGCCACCCGACACATCCTCCTCGCCGAAGGCAGGCCCAACCTGCAACACAGCCTCAGCCTCATGCTCAAGCAGGCCGAGTACCGGGTAAGCCTTGCCAAGAGCACGGGAGAAGCCCTGACCCTGGCCAAGGCCTTGACCAACACCACGGAGGGGATTGATCTGCTGATCGTTGATCTGGATTCGGCCTCGCTGGAGGCGTGCCGCGCCTTCATGCATGCCCTGTCCGCCAGCACCCTTTCCATCCCCTACCTCGTCCTGGCGGAGGAGATCCGCGATCAGGCGGCCGATGTTTTGACAAAACACGGTTGCCTGACCTGCATCACCAAGCCATTCGAACCGGAAACCCTGCTCCGAAGCGTGCACAACGCTCTGGACCGGCTGGAATCACAAGACGGATACCAATCAGGGAGGAAATCAGAAAAAACCAGCGCAGAGCGCACCGCGAACCAACCCGGATAATCATCACTTTTTCAAGGAGAACAATCATGCAGAACAAACAATTGCGCAAATGGATTCCATTCTTGCTGTTTACCGGGCTTCTGGTAGGCGGCCCCACCCTCTCCGGCTCCTTGGCCCTTGCCGCGGACCCTGCCCCGCAGGTGGCCCAGGGCGCCAACACTTTTGCCGGCAAGATCACCGGCAAATCCAACAAGGCCAAGACCATCACCATCGAGGTGGGCGGCAAGAACGAATTCGTCAAATTCGATGACAAAACCGCAGGCATCGAGCACGCGGTCGAGGGCGAGGCATCGATCATCCAGTTCGAGATACGCGGCAACGACAGGTTCGCCACCAGCATCAAGCCGAAACTGGTCAGCCTGCCGGAAGGCATCAAGGAAATCAAGACCGACGAACTGGCCAAGCTCATCGCCATGGGTCCGGATGAGGGAAAGTACGTGCTGGTCGATTCCAGACCGGCGCCGCGCTACCATGAGGGGCATATCCCCACCGCCATCTCCATCCCCGAGACGGTGATGAAGGAAACCGGCGCCGCCTCCCTGCCCGGCGACGCAAAGCTCAACAACACCCAGCTCATCTTCTACTGCGGCGGCCCCACCTGCGGCATGAGCCCCAACTCGGCGGCCATGGCAAAAAAGATGGGCTACACCAACCTGCACGTCATGCTTGAAGGCGCCCCCGGTTGGAAGAAAGCAGGCAAGAGCGTCGTTGCCTCGGAAAAATTTGTCCAGACAGGCAACATCGTCCTCATTGACCTGCGCTCCAAGGAGGAGTACGAGGCAGGCCATATCCCCAAGGCGCACAACATCCCCATGGCCTCGCTGGCCGCAAGGGAGGATGGCTTCCCGGTCAAGGCCCCGACCGTGGTCTACGCCAACTCCTTTGTCGAGGCACAGAAAGGCTACAACATGATCAAGAAATGGGGCGTCAAGACGATCTCCATCTGGCCGGACGGCGAAAAGTCCTGGGCGGCCAAGGGCAATAAGCTGGCCACCGGCCCCACCCCCGCCTCCATCACCTGGGTACGGCAGATGGGCAAGGGCGAGGTCGGCGTGGCTGAGTTTAAAAAAGCCATGGATGGCAACACCAATCAGGTGATCCTCGATGTCCGCACCAAGGATGAAGTACAGGGCGGCGCTTTCAAGAACTCCATCTCCATCCCCTTGGACGAGATTGAAAAACGGATCGGCGAACTGCCCAAGGGCAAGGAGCTGCTGGTCCATTGCACCACCGGAGCCCGGGCGGAAATGGCCAAGAACGCCCTGGACAAGGCAGGAATCAAGAGCCGTGTCCTGATCGCCGACGTGGAATGCGAACAGGGCAAGTGCGTGATCACGGACTAACCCGCTGCTCCTTAAGAAACAGCTGCTCCCCCTGCAGCTGTTTTGCTGTGCGGGGCCCTGCCGGAACCATCCCCGGCGGGGCCCTTTTTTCCGGCTGTGCCCCTCCGCGACAACTCCCTTGATAAAATATTGACAAACCGCCCAAACGCGCTATTGTCGTGCGCAACATTGTAGCCGAGATCCGTTCCCAAAAACGGATGCGGGGGACCCAGATCATGGGGCGTATTCCTTAACCGGATAGGGCACTTCCAAGCCCGAGCCCGTCAGCTAACCTCGTAGGCATTTGGATGGCCAATGGTCCGCTTCGAGCGCGCGCCACCGCAACACCGGACGCGCCCCCCTTGCTTGACCAGGCCCTTGATAAAACACATCGAGGAGAATGCCATGCAGTCTGAGCAACCGGAAACCCGGGCCCGGGAGAATTCCGTCCAGAAAATAAGCCGGATAATCCTTGGCGCACCCAAGTACATCAAAGACCCCCAGCTGTTTCACAAGATGTCGCTGATCCCGGTCCTGGCCTGGGTCGGCTTAGGCGCCGACGGCCTTTCCTCCTCGGCCTACGGCCCGGAGGAGGCGTTCCGCGCCCTGGGCAGCCACACCTATCTGGCGATCCTGCTCGGCCTGGCCACGGCGCTTACCGTCTTTATCATCTCCGCAGGCTACTCCCGGATCATCGAACATTTTCCCCACGGCGGCGGAGGGTACATCGTCTCCACCCACATGCTGGGGAAAAAGGCGGGCGTGGTTTCCGGCAGCGCCCTGCTGGTGGATTATGTCCTCACCATCACCATCTCCGTGGCCTCCTGCACGGATGCGCTCTTCAGCTATCTCCCCTTGCATTTTCACCATTTCAAGGTGCCGGTTGCCTGTTTCCTGATCCTGATGCTCAGTATCCTCAACCTGCGCGGGGTCAAGGAGTCGATCTCGATCATGGCCCCCATCTTCATGGTCTTCGTGGCCACCCATCTTCTCCTCCTGCTGGACGGCATCTTCAGCCACACCGACCAGTTCGCTCCGCTGGCGCAAAACTTCCACAGCGGGCTGCAACAGGACCTCTCCAGCATCGGCATCTTCGGAATCCTGATGCTTTTCTTCCGGGCCTACTCGCTGGGCGGCGGCACCTACACCGGGATCGAGGCGGTGTCCAACGGCATCCAGATCATGCGCGTGCCCAGGGTCAAAACCGGCAAGCGGACCATGCTCTACATGGCCACCTCCCTGGCCTTCACCGCCGGGGTGCTGTTCCTCTGCTACGCCCTGGTCGGGATTACCCCTGTGGCCGGAAAAACCCTGAACGCGGTGCTCGCCGACACCCTGTTCGCCGACTGGCCCCTGGGGCACACCATCGCCTTCATCACCATCTTCTCGGAAGGCGCCCTGCTCCTGGTCGCGGCCCAGGCCGGATTCGTCGATGGGCCGAGGGTCATGGCGAACATGGCGGTGGATTCCTGGCTCCCCCACCGTTTCGCCGCCCTTTCCGAACGGCTCACCATGCACAACGGCATCATCCTGATGAGCCTTGCCGCCGTGGCGCTGCTGCTTTACAGCCATGGCTCGGTTTCCGCCCTGGTGGTCATGTACTCCATCAATGTTTTTGTCACCTTTTCCCTGTCCCAGCTCGGCATGTCGCTGTTCTACATCAAGCGGCGGCAGGAAGACCGGCAGTGGCGGCGGCATCTGAGCATCCACGCGGTGGCCTTTGTCCTCTGCCTGACGATCCTGACCATCACCACCTACGAAAAATTCACCGAGGGCGGCTGGGTCACCTTCCTCATCACCTCCCTGGTCATCGTCGGCTGCAACCAGATCCGCAACCACTACCTCAAGGTGCGCCAGGGCATGGCCGATCTCGACGAAACCCTGCTCGCCTTCCCCACCCCCGGTCCGGCCAATACCGCCCAGCCCAGCCCGGAGGCGCCGACCGCGATCCAGCTGGTTTCCTCCTACAGCGGCTTTGGCATCAACGCCCTCTTTTCCATCATCAAGAACTTTCCGGACACCTACAAAAACATCATCTTCGTCTCGGTGGCGGTCATCGATTCCGGCTCATTCAAGGGCGCGGACGAGATAGAGGCTCTGGAGAAAGCCACCGCCGCCTCCCTGCGAAATTACGTGACCCTGGCCCGCCGGCTCGGTTTCGCCGCCGACCACCGGATGCTGGTGGCCACCGACGTGGTGGAAGGGGCAACCACCCTGTGCCGGGAGATATCCCAGGAATTTCCCAAGTCCACCGTATTCACCGGCCAGCTCACCTTCTGTCTGGAGAAATTCTACCACCGCATCCTGCACAACGAGACCGCCTTTGCGATCCAGCGCCGCCTGCAATGCGATAGCCTGACCACGGTCATTCTCCCGGTCCGGGTCGCCTTGTAACAAACGAGAAGGACTTGCGGACATTCTTTGCTTGCCCATGGCTCCCAAGCGGTCTATAATTGCGTTTCTTGTATCCTTCCGGCTGGTTGCGCCCTGTTGCCCCTGCCGTGCCCACTTTTCAACCTGACCCGGGAGCCGGTCCGTGACCCTATCCAGTACAAAGAAAAAACAGCTGCGCGATGCTGTCGGCAAATTCAGCTCCGCCAATATCCTGGTGCTCGGTGATATCATTGTCGATCACTTCATCTGGGGTTCGGTTTCCCGGATCTCCCCGGAGGCGCCGGTGCCGGTGGTGGATGTCACCCACGAAAACCTGCTCTTGGGCGGCGCGGCCAATGTCCTGCACAACATCTACGCCCAGAACAGCCGCGCCTCCCTCTGCGGCCTGATCGGCAACGACGCCATGGGCGACCATCTCTTGAGTCTGCTGGCGGAACTCGGCTCTCCCTCCGCGGGCATCGTCCGCACCGCAAACCGCCCCACCACCCTCAAGACCAGGATCGTGGCCCAGCATCAGCAGGTGGTCCGCTTCGACCGGGAAAAGACCGGGGAACCCAATCCGGAGCGGCTGGCCGAGATCTGCCGCTTCATCGACGACCATCTGGAAAACTTCGACGCAATCATCGTCTCCGACTACAACAAGGGCATGATCAACCTGCCCCTGATGGACCATCTGCGGACCCGGCTCAAAAAACGGGACATCCCGCTGATCATCGACCCCAAGCCCCAGCACCCGGAACGCTTTCGCGGCGCCACCATCATCACCCCCAACCTGCACGAAGCCGAGCGCATGGCCGACATGGCCATCAAAACCGAGGCAGACCTGCAAACCGCAGCCCATCTCCTGCAAAAAAAACTGGCCAGCGACGCGGTCCTCATCACCAGGGGCGAGGCGGGCATGGCCCTGTATGAAAAGAACCAGCCCCTCTTCACCATCCCCACCATGGCCAAGGAGGTGTACGATGTCACCGGCGCGGGGGACACGGTGATCGCCACCCTGGCCCTGGGCCTGGCCGTTGGCCTGACCGCTGCCGACGCCGCCACCATCGCCAATTTCGCCGCCGGCATCGTCGTGGGCAAGGTGGGCACGGCCACCGCCTCCACTGCGGAACTTCTTGAGGCAATCGGATGAAAAGACCGTTGAGCATGACCGGCTATGGCCGGGGCGAGGTGGCCGGGGCCAAGAGCTGGACCGTGGAGGTCCGCTCGGTGAACCACAAGTTTCTTGACCTGAGCATCAAGATCCCCCGCAAGTACCTCGGTCTTGAAGACCGGATCAAAAAAGAGATCGGGAATTACTACAGCCGGGGCCATGTGGATGTCTACGTCAACCCCGGCGCGGAGGCTGGCGACAATATCCGCTTAGCACCCAATCTGCCCCTGGCCCGCGATTATTACCAGTGCCTGGAGGCGATCCGTGAGGATCTCTCCCTGCCCGACACCCCGACCCTGTCCATGATCCAGAGCTACAAGGAAATCATCGTTGCCCACGAGGAGGAGGAAGACCTCGAAGCGGTTTGGCCGCAGGTCGCCGAGGCCCTCACCGAAGCACTGGCCATGGCACAGGGTATGCGGGAGCAGGAAGGCGAGGCTCTCAAGGGGGAATTAAGCCAACGGTTGCAGGAATTCGCCAAGACCGTGGAGACCATTGCCCAGGATGTCCCCGCCATTGTCCAGCGCAGAACCGAGAAGCTCAAGGAGCGCTTGGCCGTTCTCCTGCAAGGGGTTGATCTCGACCCCCTCCGCCTGGCCCAGGAAGTGGCGATCATGGCCGACAAGGCTGATGTCACCGAGGAGGTGGTCCGCCTTCGCAGCCACATCAGCCAATTCTCCGGTTTTCTTGCAGCGGACGAACCCGTGGGCCGCAGACTTGATTTTCTGCTCCAGGAATTCCTGCGGGAGATCAACACCCTGGCCTCGAAGATCAGCGACGCGCCCACCGCCCATCTCACCGTGGAGTTGAAGACCGAGGTGGAAAAACTCCGGGAACAGATTCAGAATATCGAGTAAAGGAAGGACATGTCAGACCAAAGAATGATCAACGTGGGCTTCGGCAACGCCGTGCTTGCCGGCAGGGTGCTGGCGGTGGTGAACCCAAAATCCTCCCCCATGAAGAAACTGCGGGAAGAGGCCAAGGAGCAGAAACGGCTCATCGATGTCACCGAAGGAAGGAGGACCCGTTCCATCATCATCCTGGACAGCAACCATGTGGTGCTCTCCTCGGTGCAGCCGGAAACCATCACCCTGCGCTTCATGGCTTCCTACGACCGGCGCGATGATGAGCAGCCGGAAAAGGCGGACAAATGAGCCGGGGCAATTTTTTTGTTATTTCCGCTCCCTCCGGGGCGGGCAAATCCACCATCCTCAAAAAATTACTGGCAGAGGTGGACAACCTCGCCTTTTCCGTGTCGCACACTACCCGCGCCCCGCGCCCAGGCGAGAGCAACGGCCGGGAGTACCATTTTGTCGATCGGGCGACCTTTGAAGGAATGCGCGACAACCAGGCCTTTCTCGAATGGGCCGAGGTGCATGGCAATCTCTACGGCACCAGCCGGGCAACCATCGAGGCCCAGCAGGCACAGGGGATCGACGTGTTTCTCGACATCGATGTTCAGGGGGCACGGCAGCTCCGGGAACAACGGATTCAGGGGGCCATCTTCCTCTTCATCGCCCCGCCCTCCTGGGCGGAGCTGGAAAGACGGTTGCGCGGCAGGGGCACCGACCCGGAGGAAACCGTGCAGCTGCGATTGAGCAACGCCCGGCAAGAGATGGAGGATGCCGGACGCTACGACTATCTGGTGATCAACGACCAATTGGATGAGGCGGTGGATGTCCTGCGCGCGGTGGTCATTGCCGAACGCTGCAAGGGTCGCCGCAGTCCGCAGGGCCAGCCCATTGATTGGAAAAAGATTACAGGTTGATGGCATTGCAGCGCGGTTGCCGTCATTCCGGCGGAAGCCGGAGGTAAGCGAGCGTTGGCGAGACTCCGATCCAGTGTTTTTTAGATAGTCGCATAAAGATTGGACACCGGTTTTCACCGGTGTGACGATTTATCGTGAAATCATCGCTATACTGGAGGCCCCATGAGCATTCAGCCGGACAACGACGATATCCTCTGGGGCATCCATCCCATCCTTGAACTGCTGCGATTGCAGCCGAAAAAGGTAAGGGAGGTGGTGATCCAGCAGGGCAAGGGCGGGGCCAAGATCCAGGAGATCATCGCCCTGGCCCAGGAACAGGGGGTCAAGGTCCGCTTTTTGCCGGGCCAGCGTTTCCCCAGCTCCCCGGACAAGACCCATCAGGGGGTGCTGGCCAAAACCGCGCCCGTGGCCACCTGCAGCCTGCACGAATTGCTCAAGAAGGCCAAGGAAGAAGAGCAGCCCCTCATCGTGGCGCTGGATTCCATCCAGGATCCGCACAATCTGGGGGCCATCATCCGCACCGCCGCGGCAGCCGGGGCAACCGGCATCATCCTGCCCAAGGACCGTTCAGCCCCGCTCAACGCCACCGCCGCCAAATCGGCGGCCGGGGCCATGGCCCACCTCAAACTCTGCCTGGTCACCAATCTGGTCACCAGCTTGCAGGCCGTTAAGGAAAAAGGCTTCTGGGTGTACGGCGCAGCGGGTGAGGCCAAGCACACAGTGTACGGCACCAAATTCTCCGGCCCCGTCTGTCTGGTGATCGGCGGCGAGGACAAGGGGATGCGCCCCCTGGTCCGCGAGCAGTGCGACGAACTGGTCTCCATCCCCATGGCCGGCAGCCTCAACTCCCTCAACGCCTCGGTGGCCGCGGGCGTCATCCTCTTTGAGGTCGTCCGCCAGCGGCAGGGCAGCCGCTGATACTGGAGCCGCCTGCGAATTCCCGACTCATTTTCCGTCAAGCAGCCCCATGACTGACCGCAAAACCCCCTGAAGCGCGCTTACCGGGGTATCCGCCATGGCCAGGACAACCATCCCGGAAGTGGCCGCGGTGATCGCCCCGGCAACTCCGGCGCAATCAAACTCCGCGGGAAACTCTCCCCGCTTCACGCCTTGTTCAAGAACCCGCTGCACCACCTCCCGCTCGCGGCGGAACAACGCTGCCACCATTTCCTTGGTTTCCCGGTCATGCTGGTGGCGCTCGAGCGCGGAAAGAATCACCAGGCAGCCACCCGGCGTTTCCGGACTGAAGTGAAAATCAATAACAAAGGCCAGCCAATTATTGATCGCCTCCCGGGATGAAGCCGCCGCCCCGGCGATGCTGTCGAGCATCTCCTCCACCCGCCCCACATACCGGGCCAGACATCTCTTGAACAGGTTGCGCTTATTGCCGAAGGCGTTGTAGATGCTGGCCCGGTTCAGCCCGGTTCCCTGTTCCAAATCGTGCAGCGAGGTAGCGGCGTAGCCTTTTTCCCAGAAAAGGCGCATGGCCGCCTCCAGTGCCTGATTCTCATCAAATCCCTTTGTCCGCGCCACGGATTCCCCCTGCCTGCTATTTTTACCATTCGATCAAGAATAATGATTGACACTTCCAGCAACAGGATTATTTTTACATTATATTGTATCGTTTGGTATAAAAAAATCAGGAGGCCGTCCATGAACCGTTTCGCGATGTCCCTTGCCGCCCTTCTCCTTGTTCCCGCCTTTGCCAACCAAGCGGACGCCGCCCCCAAAACCCGCTACGACGCCACAACCCAGACCTGCAGGGTGCTCGGCGATGGGCCGCTGGAATGGGAAAGCCGCCCCTGGGGCGAGGGCGGCAAGCTCTTCAAGGATGTCTGCAAGGGCTGCCACTCCCGCAACAACGACAAGGGCGCCCCCTTTCTCTGGGTGGAATCAAAAAGTTCCGAGGGCTGGAACAGGGTCTTTGAAACCCGCTCCCCAAAATGCGCCAAAAACGGCGCTTGGGACACGATCACCCTGGAACAACAACTGAAGCTCAACGACTATCTCTACCGCTGGGCGGCAAACAGCCAGGATGTCAACGACAGCTGCTGACGCTGAACACAATTCTCCCGGTCCGGGAGAAAAACAGCAACCAGCCCGCAGCCCGACTTACTTTGCCTTCCCCTTGTTGAACAGGTCGGCAAAGGTGGACATGGGTTTGGAATCCTTTTTCTTTTCCGCGAGGTACTGCCGAAAATCATCCCGGCTTTCCCCATCGGTCGCACCCTTGTCCTTTTTGCCGCCCGCCTTGACAGTCTCGGCCCCCTCGGCCTTGGCAGGCAGGGGCAAGGAGAGGGACAGCCGCTTTTTCTCGGAGTCCACGCTGTCGATCTTCACCTCCAGGGCATCGCCCACCTGCACAACCTCGCGCGGATGGCTGATGCGCCGGCCGGCGCCGAGCTTGGAGATGTGCACCAGGCCGTCGATGCCAGGGGCAAGCGAAACAAAGGCCCCGAATTCCGTGAGGCGGACAACCTTGCCGGTGACGACGCTGCCCTCGGAAAACATCCCGCTGATCTCATCCCAGGGGTTGGGCAGGGAATCCTTCAGGCTGAAGGAGTAGCGATCCTTATCCCACTCAAGCTTGAGCACGGTGACGGTCACTTCCTGACCCACACTGATCCGCTCGTGGATATCCTCGATCCGTCCCCAAGCAATCTCGGAAACCGGAATCAACCCCTCGATGCCGCCGATATCGACAAAGGCGCCGAAATCGCGGATGGAGGTGATGACGCCCTTGACGGTCTGGCCGACGGCGAGGGATTCCTGCAAGGTCTCCTTCTGCTGGGCCCGCTCCTCCTCGAGCAGGGCCCGCCGGGAAACCACGATGTTCTTGCCGTGTTCCCCGTATTTGGTGACCCGGAAGGCTAATTTCTTGCCGATGAACTCCTCCGCGTTTTCGATATGGCGCATCGCCATCTGGGAAAAGGGGCAAAAGGCCCGGACGCTGCCGGAAAAACGCACCTCAAAGCCGCCCTTGGTCTCGCCGGTCACGGTGCCCTCCACCGGGATGCCGCTCTGGCACGCCTCGTCAAGATGGCCGGCCACCGCACCGCCGCTCACCTTGGCGGTGAACAAACGCTCGTTGTTCTTCTCGGACAGGAAATAGACCTGCACCCGGTCGCCTTCCGCCACGGTCAGGTTACCCTCCGCGTCGGTGAATTCGTTTCTGGCCACCGCCCCTTCGCTCTTGGCACCCAGATCGAGAAAGATCCACTCCTTGGCAATGCGCACCACGGTGGCTTCGATTTTCTGGCCCGGCCGCAACCGTTCCTTGGTGCTGGCTGCGGTTTCCTGGAACATCTCGGCAAAACTTTTATCATCATCGGTCATTGTCGTCACCCTCACCAACACGTTATTTTTATAGGTATTCGCCACGAAATCCACGAAAAAACACGAAATTTATTAACTGCGCAACTCACTGATCTCGTCGGGGAATCTTCACATTCTTCACGCTTTTTTTCGTGCCCTTTCGTGGATTTATCGGCACTGCTGCCGATAATTGACACGTGGCAAAAAAACTTCACTCTCCGCCGATGGCGGAGCCGATCTCTACCCTTTCCACCTCTTTTGTTTCGCACTGCAGGATGCAGAACCCGGGCTGCCCGTCCTTGCCCAGCAGCTCGCCTGGGTTGACTAGCAGGCGATCGCCGACCTTTTCCACCTGATAACGGTGGTTATGGCCGCAGCACACCACATCGAACATGCCCTGGCAGGCAATGCCTCGGGCCATCTGCGGATAGTGGGTAAAGGCGATCTTGAGCCCTCCACCCTCCACCGCCCCCAGAATCCCGTGATGGCTGATCGTAGGGAAACGGAGCCCGCACGACTGGGAGATGACATGCTGGTCGCCGATGTTGTTGCCGTAGACCAGATGCACCGCCCCGCTGAAGCGGGCAAGTTCGTCGAGCATGAACGGGGAGATCAGATCGCCGCAGTGGATGATCATGCTCACGCTGTAGGCGTTGCAATATTTCACCGCGGCCCGCAGGTTGACGATGTGGTCGTGGGTATCGGAGATGATCGCGATCCTCATGGCTTTTCCCCAAGGATTCCGGCGAGCGCGGCAAGGCACCGCTCGTTGCGGTCCTCCGTTTGCAGCGAGACCCGGAAATAGTGGTCATCCAGGCCGGTAAAGTTGCTGCAATCCCGGATCATGATGCGCTGGGTGAGCATACCATCCCGTAACTGGGCTGCGGTCATCGATCCGGTCAACCGGCAGAGGATGAAATTCGCCGAGCCGGGAATCACCCGCACGCCGGGCAGCGCAGCGAGCCGGGCAACAAAAGCCGGGCGAACCCGGGCAAGATAATCGCGCACCGACCGAACATATCCGTCGCCATGCTCCAGGAGATACTCCCCTGCCACCTGGGCCATGCGGTTCACTCCCCATGGCTTGCGGTGTGCTGCAAAGCGGGCCATCTTCTCCTCGTTGGCCACGAGAAAACCAAGGCGCAGGCCGGGGATGCCGTAAATCTTCGAGGAGGAACAGAGCAAAAACAGGTTCCCAGGCAGGGGAAACCCGGCCAGGGTTGGCTCATCCACAAAGGGAAGGTACGATTCATCGATGAGAAATTCCGTGGCCGGATGGGCGAGGATGAAATCCAGCAGCGCACGGCTGGCCACCACCCTGCCGGTGGGGTTGTTGGGGTTGCAGAGAAACACCAGCTCGCCCCCGGTCAGGCAGGCGGAGAGCCGGTTGAAATCAAGGGCGAAATCCTCGTCTGCCTTGAGGTCGAAAAATTCAACCTCGAGCCCGGCCCACTGGCTGGCCGGCAGGTAATCCCCATAGGTGGGGGCAACGACCAGGGCGCGCTTGCTCCGGACGCTTGCCGGCACGGCATAGATGAATTCGGTGGTGCCGTTGCCCGCCAGAACCTGTTGCGGGGAGCAGCCGTATTTCCGGGCAAAGAGGTGAACCAGGGTTTCGCTGCCGCTTTCCGGCAGAAAGCTGATCTCACTGAGTCTTGCAATCAGCGTTTCCCGCAGCCCAGGGGGCATGCCAAGCGGAGTAAGATTGCTGCTCAGATCGATGAGATCCGTGACCTTACAGCCCAACCGCTTGGCCATGGAGAGAATATCCCCGCCGTGGACGCCCTGGGCGCCGATGGTTTTCGTATCCATGTTCAACCCTTGAGTCGCAGGGGCAGACCGGCTGCCACCAGAACCACCTGCTCACAGACCAGGGCCATCTGCTGATTGGTCCACCCGGCCAAATCGCGGAAGCGACGGCCCAGGGGCGATTCCGGCACGATGCCCAGGCCGACCTCGTTGGCAACCAAAACCACCGAGGTGTCGAGGCCGGCCACGGTGGTGCACAACCGGGCAACCTCCCCCTGAATCTTCTCGTCGCTGAAATCCTGCATCATCATATTGGTAAGCCACATGGTCAGACAATCCACCAGGAAGACCTCGGAACCGGTCTCGTTTTTGCCGAGCACCCCGGCGAGATCCAGCGGCTCTTCCACGGTCAGCCAGCCGATACCCCGGCTCTGCCGGTGCAGGGCGATGCGCTGATCCATCTCCGCGTCGTTCCTGGCCTCCAGGGTGGCGACAAAGACCTTGTCCGAAAAATTTTGGGCAACCCATTGCTCGGCATAGCGGCTTTTGCCGCTGCGGCAGCCGCCGATTACCAATTTTTTCGTAGGGGACTGCAAGCCCCCTTCAATTTTCGTCATAATTCTTTTCCCGAATGTACAGCCAGGGCAAGGTACCTTGTTCCCTGGGCAAAGAGCAACCGTTTTGCCGCAAGCTCCTCAAGAAAAGTTGCCAACTGCGCCGTGTTGAGCTTGGGAAACAGACGGGTAAGCGCAGCGAAATCGACCACTGTGTCGCAGGCAAGATAGATGGCCCGGGAAGTACCGCGCAACCGGTGATGCAGGGTCGCCTGCCCGGGCAGCTCCTGGCGGATAATGAGCAGATTGCCCGCATCCCGGTAGGAAAGCGGCGGAACCAGATGGGCCGGGCAACGCCGCGCCGCATGAAACCGTTGCCAGTCCCGGATTTTTTTGACCACCGGCTGCCAGAGCCTGCGCTGGTGCGCCCTATCCCCGCGATAGTCATTAATCAGCAGGGTCAGGCCCGGCAAGATGCGCGGCGGAAAGAGCTTGCGGTTGTGGGGATGCTGAACAATGGCGAG
>Ga0172380_10003717_pt1 | contig 20554 bp, 19 predicted proteins | sample Leawe162metaG_FD_119747 | JGI IMG/M metagenome (GOLD analysis project Ga0172380, IMG submission 119747) | Leachate microbial communities from a municipal landfill in Southern Ontario, Canada - Leachate well 162 metaG | ecosystem: Engineered > Solid waste > Landfill > Unclassified | place... | reverse complement strand
TTGTTCTTGCAGCATAAGGTAGCGATTATCATATTTATTCATGGAGTTTAAGCTAAAAAGTTAACTTTCTAGCTTACTTTCTTATCCATAAAGTGTAAACTCCTTTGCTGCAATGCTAACAAGGGTTAGTCGAGAAAGTAAATCTTTCTTGGCTAACCTTTTTTTATTTGGCAATTTTTTGTGTTAGAATATAAACATATTAAAAACAAAAATGAAGATGAAACATAATGAAAAACTAGATGCTGGTAAAGTGAAACTGTTGTGTTTTCTTTCCCTGCTGTTGGGGCTGTCGCAAGGTGTTTTCGTCTATGTGATGTCGACCTATTTCAAGCAGGCTGTCGGGACGGAGAATATTGGCGGATTTTACTTAGTGAGTTATGTCGTAATTTTGGCGGCCATTCTCAATCTGCATAAAGTCATAAAAATATTCGGCAAATCAGGTCTTTTTCACATCTCCTTATTCCTGCAGATCCTCGCCATCATCGCATTGCTACTGGTTTCTCCGGGGTTAATCGGTATTATAGCGGTGATTGTCTATATCATCTTTTTGAATCTGCAATGGCTGTTTCTGGATATAATCTTGGAAGTCTATTCCACTGACAATATGTCGGGACGGATCCGGGGCGTGCATCTGACGGTTATGAATGTTGGCTTTCTGCTAAGCCCGATAATCTCCGCTTTCGTTCTGGGGAAGTGGGACTATTACGGGATATTTTTCCTGATGTTGATTTTCAATACGATCGTTCTCTTCTTGGGCGTAATCAATATCGGACAAGTGAATCATAATGTGGAAAGAAAAATCAGTGTACGCGACCTGATCAGAAAAGTATGGAAAAGAAAGGATGTCTGTCGGATTTTCTACATCTCTTTCATCTTGGATTTTTTCTTCGCGCTGATGATCATCTACGCGCCGCTCTATCTCATTGATCTGGGTTTCAGCTGGAAAGAGCTGGGGATAATCTTCACGGTGATGCTGGTGCCGTTCGTGCTGGTACAATATCCGGCCGGCGTCCTGGCGGACAAAAAACTGGGAGAGAAAGAGATGCTGATTGTCTCCATCTTTTTTATGGGTCTTGCCACGCTGGCCGTGTATTTCATCACTTCCAAAGAAGTTCTCGTCTGGGCACTCATTCTGCTTCTGACGCGTATCGGGGCGGCTATCATCCAGATCTTGCGCGACTCCTATTTCTATAAAAGGATTGATGCTAATGACGTCGATTTGATCGATTTTTTCCGCACCTCCTATTCTTTCGCTTATATTTTTGCCGCGATACTGTCGACTTTCGTACTACTCATCTTTCCATTGAAAGCGATATTCATCCTTATTGCGGCGGTAGTTTTCTCTGCGCTCATTCCGGCTTTCCAGCTGGAAGACAATCAAGCCAGCGCTAAGAAATAGTGGGATTATCTCCTCATTTGCCCTTTTAACAGCCAAATAGTATAATTCAAAGGTGCTTTAATCTTGAGAAAAATTATGAAAAAAATCCTTATAATAGGCGCTCGGGGGATGCTGGGCCAAGAATTGGTCAAAATTTTTAAAGGTGACAAAAATTATAAAGTGGTGGCGTGGGACAAAGCGGATATCGATATCACGCGCGAGAAAGAAGTGTCCAAAAAAATCAGCATTATCCATCCGGAAATCATCTTGAACGCTGCGGCATATAACGCGGTCGATAAATGTGAGAACAAAAAGGAATACGAAACTGCCAAAAAAGTGAATGGCGAGGCACCGAGTTTTTTGGCGGCCGCAGCCAAGAAGAATAAAGCCATCTTAGTCCATTACTCGACCGGTTATGTTTTCAATGGCCTGCCCGCCTCGACTCGCGGAGACCGCTTGTCGACGCGAGGCGGGCCGGAAATTCCAGAACCGACAGGGTGCACGCATTCTTGTGCCTCCTGCTCTTTGCACGCCGATTTTGTTCCGGAGATCGGTTTCTCCGAAGACGACAAGCCGAAACCAATCAACGCTTACGGCAAGACCAAATTGCTGGGAGAAAAAGCGGTGGCAAAAAATACTAAGAAATATTATTTGATTCGCACGGCCGAACTTTTCGGCCGAAAAGCGGCGGATGGGACAGAAGTGGATTTTTTTGCGAGGATGCTGGTGCTCCGCAATAAAAATGAGGAGATGCAAGTGGTGGATGAAGAAATAATCAGTTTTGCTTATGCGCCGGACGTAGCCAGAAAGACCAAAGAAATTATTGATGCGCAAAAACCTTTCGGTCTTTATCATATGGCCAATAGCGGTTCGGCTACGGAATATGAGGCTTGTCTGGAATTGTTTGGACTTCTGAAGATAAAGACGGCAGTCGTGCCTGTTTCTCGAGAGGAAATGCCATTGCCGGCCAAAAGGCCGTATTGCTCGGTGCTTCTCAATACCAAGCTCAATCCGCTGCGCAGCTACAAGGACGCTCTGAAGGAATATCTTAAAGAGTTGAAATAAAAACCATAACTTTTTAATTATACATTTATGTCCAAATTGAAAAAACAGGATATCAAAATATATAATGCCATAAGAAACGAGATAAAAAGGCAGGAAGACGGTTTGGAACTTATTCCGTCCGAAATCGCCGCGTCCATTCCAGTGATGGAAGCGCTGGGATCGGTGATGACCAATAAATATAGCGAAGGTTATCCGTCCAAAAGATATTATGGCGGTCAGGAAAATACCGACATCATCGAAAGTCTGGCGATTGAAAGAGCGAAAAAAATATTCGGTGTGCCGCACGTCAACGTGCAGCCATATTCCGGCAGTCCGGCCAATTTTGCCGTGTATGTGGCCACCTGCCAACCAGGGGACAAAGTGATGGGGCAGAATCTGCCGGATGGGGGACATCTGACGCACGGCTGGAAAGCCAGTGCGACCAGTATTTTTTTCAAGACCGTCCTGTACCACGTGAAACCGGATGGCTATTTGGATTTGAAGGAGATAAAGGAATTGGCCGCCAAGCACCGGCCTAAATTGATTTGGGTGGGCGCGACGGCTTATGTGCGAGAATTTCCTTTTGAAGAGCTGTCAAAAATCGCGGACAGCGTCGGCGCTTATCTGGCGGCGGATATTTCCCATATCGCGGGACTGGTGGTGGCGGGAGCGCATAAGAGTCCCGTGGAATACGCACATATCATCACAACTACTACGCACAAAACTTTGCGTGGGCCGCGCGGCGGGATGATTATGGTGACGGAAAAAGGTTTGAAAAAAGATCCGGAGCTGGCGCAAAAAGTTGATCGAGCCATCTTCCCTAATCTGCAAGGCGGACCGCACAATCATCAGACAGCCGCTATCGCTGTGACCTTGGGAGAAGCGATGAAGCCGGCTTTCAAGAAATGGGGCAAGCAGGTGGTGAAAAATGCCAAGACTTTGGCCGGTGAACTTATGAAAAAAGGGATAAGATTGGTCAGTGGCGGCACGGACAATCATATGATGCTCATTGATTGCGGCAAGGGTCGTGGCATATTTATGCAAGAAGCGCTGGAAGAAGCCGGTATGACAGTGAATAAAAATACCATTCCTGCTGATCCGTCTCCGCCGTTCTATCCGAGCGGGGTGCGGTTGGGCACACCCTTCATCACGGTCAGAAATATGAAAGAAAAAGAGATGAAAAAAATTGCTGCGTGGATAGCCCTAGTTATGGAAGAGATCAAAGATTTCAAATTTCCGGCTGACAAGAAAGCGTTGCCGGACCAGATGAAAAAATTCAGGCGCTTCATCAAACAGAATGAAAAGATCAAAGAAGTACGCAAAGAGATTCGGGCGATGTGCAAAAAATTTCCGGTGTATAAAGATTTAAAATGGTAAATCATTCCCTATGAAAGGCATAATTTTGTCAGGCGGATCAGCCACGCGACTTTTCCCGATGACAGCTACCACTTCCAAGCAGCTTTTGCCGGTCTATGACCGACAGATGATTTTTTATCCTCTGAACACCCTCATCAAGGCTGGAATCAAAAACATCCTCATTATTGTCGCGCCTGACCACAGTGGGCAATATCTGAATCTCCTAGGATCTTTGATGAAGAAATTCGGCATCAATATCTATTTCGAAGTGCAGAAAGTCCCGCGCGGCTTGGCGGATGCTTTCATTTTGGGGGAATCTTTCATTGGCCGGAGCAACGTGACGATGATTTTGGGGGATAATATTTTTGAAGACGATCTTTCCAAAGCAATCAGAAATTTTTCATCCGGCGGGATGGTTTTTGCCAAGGAAGTTTCCGATCCGCAAAGATTCGGTATTGTTGAATTTGATCAGACCGGCAAAGCGGTTTCCATCGAGGAGAAGCCGAAGCGGCCGAAGAGTAATTTTTGCGTGACGGGGGCGTATGTCTATGACCGACGCGTGGTTGAAATTGCCAAAAAGATGAAGCCCTCCGTTCGCGGAGAGATAGAAATCACCGATGTGAACAATACTTATCTCAAGATGAATGAATTGACTGTCAAAAAAATCACCGGCGAATGGCTGGATGCCGGAACATTCGATTCATTGCTGGAGGCCGGCAATATCGTGAAGAATAAAAAATTATACAAGAATTTCGATCCGATTATCGAGCAGGCCATCGCCGAATTCAATGAAGAATTGAAAATTTTAGCTAAAAAAAGATTAGGTTAATCCAATAATATAACATTATGAAGATCAAAAAGGCTGTTATCGCGGTCGCCGGTTCGGGAACAAGGCTTTTGCCAGCCACAAAATCGATGCCTAAGGAAATGTTGCCGATCGTAGATACGCCGATCATCCATTTGGTGGTGGAGGAATTGGTCGCCGCTGGGATAGAGGATATCATTTTCGTCACCCGTTGGGACAAAAAACCGTTGGAAGATTATTTCGATCATAGTCTGGCGCTGGAAGCCGATTTGCGCAAAAGCGGCAAGGATGAATTGGCGGACAGGATTTCCAAAATTGCGGATATGGCCAATTTCATCTATGTCCGACAAAAAGGACCCTACGGCAACGGTACGCCGATTTTGTCAGCCGCCAGTTTGGTGGATGATGAACCTTTTATTTTCGCCTTTGGTGATGATCTGGTGAAAGCCAAGACTTCTTTTACGAAGCAGATGGTAGAAGATTATGAGAAACATGGCAATCTGGCCATCGGGGTGCAGGAGGTGTCCAAAGAAGATGTGGTGCGCTATGGCATTGTCAAATTGAAAGAGGGTACTGATTATCTGGAAGATATCATTGAAAAGCCTTCAATCGAGGACGCGCCTTCTCGATTAGCGGCTTTTGGCCGATATATCTTGGATCAAGACATAATCAATATCTTGAAAGAAACCGAACTGGGCAAGGGCAATGAACTATGGGTGACGGATGCAATCAAAACATATGTAGAGAGAGGCGGCAAATTTTCGGCTAAGCAGATCCAGGACGGAGAATGGCTGACTACAGGGGATCCGCTTAATTATCTTCGGGCGACACTTTCATATGCGATGGATCGGGATGATCTGAAAGAAGACCTCTGGCAGTTTATTTCTTCACTGAAAAAATAATGAAAATCGCCATTCAAGCCGCCGATCTGGATCATACTCGGATTGACGGTACGCGTGTCTATATAAAGAATCTTTTGAAATATTTCGGCCGGCTGGATCCGGCCAGTGATTTTTTAATTTATCATAAGGATAAGTTCAATCCGGAGTTGGCGCCGCCGAAATTTCCCAACTATCAGGTGATCAGGAAAAGCTGGCCGCTTTTCTGGACGCAACTTCGGCTGTCTTCGGCTGTCTGGCGTGCCAAGCCGGATGTGCTATGGATGCCGATGCATAATATCCCGCTTTTCCGTTCCGGCAAATTGAAAACCGTAGTGACGATCCATGATCTGGCGTTTAAATATTTTCCGGAATGTTTCACGCGGAAAGAATTGTGGAAGTTAAATTTTTTGGCCGGACTGGCGATCGGTCGGTGTGACAAGATCATCACTATTTCGCATTCTTCCAAAAAAGATATCATGAAATTCTATCCCGACATCCGAGAAGATAAGATCGAAGTCATCTATCACGGATTTGATCGCAATATTTTCGGTCGAGAGCGGAAATCGGAAAGGGAGGAGGAGATTAAGAAAAATCTAAAAATAACCGGAAAATATATCTTGTACATTGGGGCTATCCAGCCGCGCAAAAATCTGGCCGTGCTCATTTCGGCTTTTGAGGAATTGAAAAAAGAAAATCAACAGAAAGATGTGCAACTGGTGCTGGTCGGAGAAAAAGCTTGGCTATGGGAAGATGTTTTCAAGCAGATTGAAAAAAGTCCATATCAATCGGACATAATCACTCCGGGGCGGATAAAATTTGAGGATATAGGGCATTTGATGCGCGGTGCGGCAGTCTTCTGTTTCCCGTCGCTCTATGAAGGTTTCGGCATTCCGGTTCTGGAAGCATATGCTGCCGGTGTGCCGGTCGTTTGTGCCAAAAATTCGTCGTTGCCGGAAGTGGCCGGGGACGCGGCGCTTTATTTTTCCGGAGAAGACGCCGGTCAACTGACAGAAAACCTGAAAAATATTTTGGCGGACAAAAATCTGCGAGATAACTTGATCGCCAAAGGGAAGAAACAACTGGAAAAATTTTCCTGGGAAAAATGTGCGCGCGAAACACTGAATTGCCTAAAGAGCGTTGCGCGATAGCGATAAAAAAGCCCAAACTGTTACTAAAGCTTTACCTAGCTGGAGTCTCTCGTTAGAGAACTCCAGCTTTTCTTGTGTATTGTAGTGGGAACGGCGGAGTCCTCTTTTTTCACTTCGCTCTCGCTCGTTCAAAAAGAGAGACTCCGCCACGGGCTTATTTTTTTGCTAGGATATTTTCTCAAAAAAAAGTCTGTAAAGAAAAAAGCTGCAAAGCAAAGTGACGGCTAAGATGAAAAAGGCCAGATAGTGATTGATCTTGAAAAGGCTATTGAAGATCAGGATCGCCGCGACAATCACCAGAAAGATGGTGGTTTTTTTGTTCGGGCGTTCCTCAGCCAATTTGACGCCCGCCATGTGGCCGGTCACATAGAAAACCATTATGGCCAAGGTGATAAGGATAATCATCTTCAGAAAACTGATATGGGAGGAAATTATGCCTGGGAGAAGCCCGTCAGCGATAAGTGCTAGTCCGAAAAAAACCAAAAGCAAAAATAGCAAGTCTCCGAGCAGCTTGTAAAGGATGAGTCGTTTGTTTTTATTCAGTGATAGGGGCATAGGTTCCGCGGATAGAATTATATAGACTGACTAGGAAAGTTTTCAAATTAGCTTTGTCGACATTTTTTTTGTAATCAACACTCAGGGAGTCCATCTGGATGGCAGTATCGGAAACTAGGTTGAATTCATAGTTGAACCCGACCAAATCATAAAATTTATCAAGGGGAATTTCGCAGGAATAGTTTGTATTGTTCCAAAGGTTTTTCTTGAAAGTGCAGCGGGCGGAAATTTCTAGTGCTTTTTTAGAAACTATAATGGGTTCTTTTTTGAGCCAAGAGGCTGCAATGCCATCGCTTGGCAAGAGGTGTTTTTTCCCGTTTTCTACGATGTAATATTTTGAATCTTCAGGAGTTTTAAAAATAGTACCGTTTGGATGTGGACTTTTGATGCTGAACAATTTATCTTTCTGATAGATGGCTATTTCATCTTCTCCCACATTCAGAACGTCGTTCCAGTTGTACCCTTTGCTTGCAAAAGTTTGGGCATTGTCAACAGGCAGGATCTTGCCATCGCTAATGATGAAGACGGATCCGCCATTAGCAACCAATGATCCGTCAGAAAAACCGGCTCGGTCATCGATAATGGGATGATCATTAAGAAAGCTGGCTTCTTTTGTCAGAGCTTCTGCTGGGTCATACTTCGACAGAAAGGCTCGGTCGCTCACGAATTTTTCGAGCTTCTGATTTTGCATAATATAATAATTATCCGCGATCCTGAAAAGTGCGTCATCAGGATAAGAATCGGCAGAAGTGATGTCCGCGCCGAGCGGGTTGTATTTTAATTCTTCAGCGGAAACTTCTCGGAAATTTTTTTCAGCATAGCCCAGTAAAAAGGAGATGTTGGCAGTTGAAAATTTACGTAACTCGGAATTGGAAACTATGTAGAAAACGCCATTATTTTTAAGGAGCGAACCATTACGCCAGCCGATCGAGTCGCCAAGGTTGTACATAAAAGCTTGATAGGACCTTCTGACCGCGATGGAGGAGTTTTTCGGCTCGGCCGAAGAGTCATTGAGATTCAAGGTGATGAGCGCTTTGGAAAAATCACCACTTATGTCGGTATCGAAATATAAAGTATTCCCACCGGATAATTGGCCGTTCTGTGGGTCGGTTTCGTCTGCTAGGTGAGGGGCGGAGATGTTATTCTGGTTACTTATGGGATTGAGGAAAGAGAAAGAAAAATATTTGTGAGGAAAGATGATTAGATAGCTCAGATAAAGGGCGGCAATGATAGCGAACAGATACAGGGAAATTTGAAATTTCCTGTATAATTTTTCATCTTTTGGGTCAAGTTGGATTTCTTCAGTTAGATCGAACATAAACGCGGATAGATTATTAGTCCTGTTTTAACATATAGATATTGCCATAGATATAGTTTTTGAGATAAGGCGGGATGAGGACGGAATTGCTGTAGCGCTCCTTTCTTGGCTGATCTATTTCGTTCAAGCTGAAATTTTCCAAAGAATAACTCTTGATGGTTATGAAGTTGTTCAGAAAGCCATTCTCTCTGTAGAAAGCCAAGTTATCATCGGGAACGATAAGATAGACTTTACCGAATCGGGACAGATCAATTTTCTCTAGATCGGCCGGATTGAAGAAATAGACCGCTTGCTTTTTGAAGATCAGGTTTAGCGGTCCGGTCATCATTGCCCAAGGGTTACCGGTGGCATTCCGATCTACTAGGATCAAATCATTATCGTCAAAATTCTGACTTAATTTTTCTATCTGGGACAAGAGGGTCGGATTTTCTCGTACGCCAAGAAAAGGAAAAAAGATCATCATATTGGTCAGAAAAAGGAAGAAGGCGAAAATATAGAAGAACTGATCCTTTTTCAAGAGGTGGGTCAGGAAAATGGTGGAGTAGAGGATGCACAGCGGAATGAGAGCAAAGACATAGCGTCTGAGCATCCAAGGATGATCCAATGAGATGCTGGGGTTTATTAGATAGAAAAAGACCGGAAGAAGGATGAAATAGGGGAGAAGTTTTTCAAAATCTTTTTTCTTTAGGAAATAGAACAAGGTGAAAAGGGCGAGGATGACGTAGGTTAAAATGGCATAAGCGGCAAAAACACGCAGCAGATAAAACGTGCCGGCCAGCGGATAGGGCATTGCTTCGGAAGGGTCGGCATTATAAAAATTGAAAGAGTTGAGAAAACCTTTGGCCAGCGTAGTATAGAAGGCACTGTTGGCATAAAGGCTGGCCAGAAAAGCGAGTAGTACTAGGATTATGATCGCTAAAATTTCCTTTTGCAAAAACAGCTTCTTGATAAGAGGCATTTTTTTCTTGTTTTTCAAAAAGATGAGAAAAAGAGCGATGGCCAGAAAAGCGATTGCTTCAATCCTTACGAACAGGAGTAGTCCGAAAGAAAATAGGAAGCTGAAAAAATTTAGCCGATCCTCTTTTTTCCAGAATAGCAGGAACTGAGCCAACCCGAACCAGAGTAGTGCCATAGCTAGATTTTCACTCAGGGTAAATTTGAAGAACCAAGAGAAGACGAAAGAGCTGAAAACCAAAGCTAATGTAATCAAAGCTGATCTTGGTGCAAGATAGTTTTTGGCAACGGCATAGAAAGAGATCGAAAAAAGGAAAAAAGAAAAAGCGTTGGCGATGACGAGGCCGGCCAGTCCGAAAACAGCATAGAAAGCTGCCAGCCAAGAAATGTAACCCAAAGGAAATTGTGAGATTAGGGCGCCATCTTGGGTGTAGTAGAAACCGGGGAAATTAAGCGCCGCGCCCGCGCCATAAATTTTAAAGAATTGATATTCGGCGGGGAAGCTGGACTTCAGGCTATGATTTTGGACTAGGCTGATGGCGGCGGAAGAGAGAGAACCTTGATCGCGGCCGGTGAAAATGGTCGGCACGGTGAAATAGGAAAAAATGACAACCACTATGAATGAAAGGATTATGACTAGCGAAAAATCTCGACTGAGGCGAATTTTTTTCCGGTGGAACAAGAAAATGGAATAGGCAAAAGCCGAAGACAGGACCAGTGCCAAAGAAATGATGATCCAGTTTCGGAACAGCCCCGTAACAGCCAAGAAAAAAGCCAGCCAACCGAAAGCGACCAAAGTGATTCCGAAGAGGGAAAATGGGGTAACATTATCGATTTTTTTCATAATATCTGTTTTTTGCATCATAGTCATTATAGCCCTAAAATGTCCCTTTGCCAATATCCGCTTTTTAATCTAAAATATAAAAGTGTAAAATAAAAGCCAAGCGCGGGGAATTTAGCTTTTTCTATAGCGATTTTTTCTTGCTCAAACATTTTTTATGAGTATTTCCAAGACGAAAGATTTTTTCATCGATTTGATCAAGAATTGGAGTAGAAAAAAAATAATCATCACCATCAGTTTGCTTATTCTGATTGGTGGCGGATTTTATCTGTTCAATTTTGCCAAATCCAATAAGACATTCATCGGCATAAAGTCCTTGTCCGCGCTCAATGGCCTTTCGAAATTCTTGCCGATTCCGGCGGATGAAAAGAAAGAATTAGATGTGATGAACACCTTGGTTCAAGCCTTTACCCAAAATGACAATCAGACTAGGACTTTTATGATTATGCTGCAGAATAATATGGAGTTGCGTCCCGGTGGCGGCTTTTTGGGTCAATATGCGATAATCAAGATAAATAATGGAAAGGTGACGTCTACTTTTGTGGAAGATGCTAATCTGCTTGATCAACGGATAACTGCCAAAATTACGCCACCTTATCCGATCGTACGGATGTTGGGACTCAAAAGTTGGAAATTCCGCGATTCCAATTTTTCTCCCGATTTTCCGACCAATGTGGAAAAGGCCCAATATTTCTATCGCCTGTCGGGCCGTTCAGGTGTTTTTGACGGGGTGATTGCGGTGAACACGGATGTTTTCAATGATGTGTTGGCGCTGACGGGGCCGGTGACTGTGCCGGGATATAATGTCACTTTCTCCAGTGCGGACGGGGCGCTCAAATTGGAAGAATATGTGGAAAAATATTATTTAGCCAATCCGGATGTGGATACGCAGAATCGGAAAAACATAATGAAAGATTTAGCCCCGATAATCATCGACAAGCTTTTCAGTCTAGGAAACATTTCCAAAATCGCCGAATTGGCGCACAAGGAATTCCAAAACAGAAACATTATGGTCAACTTCAAGGATACTGCTTTGCAGGCGGCGGCCGAAAGCGTCCATTGGGACGGAAAGGTCAGTCAAGATTGGAATTCGGACTATTTGATGATGGTGGATGCCAATATGGGTGCCTTGAAAACTGACTACTATATGAAACGGACGGTGGCATATAATATCGATTTAACGACAGATCGGCCGACTGTGACGCTCAATATCAAATATGCCAATACGGCGCCGCAAGGAGACTGGCGCACCAGCGATTACCATTCCTATTTGCGGATCTATGCGCCGCTCGGTTCGACATTCGTGAGTAATCATATGGTTAGCAAGATTACGGAAGGTGATGAACTTGGCAAGACGTATTTCGGTTTCAAATGCGATGTTTTGATCGGCGGAGAAACTGACGCAACGGTGGTCTATCAGCTGCCGCAGAATTTTGATGTGAACAACTATCGCCTGCTCATCCAGAAACAATCCGGAGTGGAAAATGTCCCCGTTACGGTCAATCTGAAGACCAAAGATGGCAAGGAATACCACCAACAGCAGACCTTGAACAATGATCTGAAATTTGAATTTCAAAAATCTTGATCTATGTCTCTATCCATTAAAATTCAAAAAGCGCGCCGCCTGATTGAGAAAAACGGATTAGGTGCGGGTGGCAAAATAGTTTTCGGCTATCTGAGGGATTATGCCCGCGCGCTGTTCGTTTCCTCGGGCGATATCCTGTTCATTACGGGTGGAATCGGCGATAAGGCGCACTACCGGGCTTTCGGCGTGGCGGAAGAATTGGAGCGGCACGGTTTTTTATGCGCGGTTACAGTATCAGACAATCCGCGGCTCTTGAAACTGGTGGATCTGTTCAAAGTTTTCATTTTCCATAAAGTTTCCGACAGCGCCACTACGGCCGAATTGGTGGCGGAGATTAAAAAACAGCAGAAGGAGATCATTTTCGATACTGATGATTTGGATTATGATCCGCAACAGCTTGTCCATATGGATTATTTTTCCAAAATTACTCCGACAGAAAAGGCAGAATATGCGAAAGGTATCGGAGCGGAAATTTTGGCTGATCCCTATGTTAGGACGGCCACGACGACTGTGACATACCTGGCGGAGAAGCTGCGTCAGAAGAATAAGAACGTTCTGGTCGTTTCCAACAAGCTTTCCGAGCGCGAACTCGAAATTGCGGAAAAAATTGTGACGCAGAAAAAAACGTCTGACGGATATCTGCGCCTTGGATATTATAGTGGCACGCCTTCGCATGACAAAGATTTTGCCACAGTGGTGCCGGCGGTGGCGGAAATTTTGGAAAAATATCCGCAGGCGAAATTGGTCTTGGCGGGGTCCTTGGATCTGGACGGCCGACTGGACAAATTTGCCAATCGCATTGAAAAATTACCCCGTGTTCCGCGGGACGAATATTATGCCAATGTGGCCAAATGCGATATCAATATCGTTCCTTTGGAAATGGGGAACCCTTTTTGTGAAGCCAAATCGGAGATCAAATTCATCGAAGCGGGAATCTTGGGCATTCCGACCGTGGCTGTGCGGAACCGGACCTTTTCTGAAGCGATTTCTGACGCCGAGGACGGCTTTCTGGCCGCCACCATTGAAGAATGGGCGGCTCGGCTTGGAAAGTTGATTGAGGACGCCAATTTGAGGCAAGAAATGGGCCGGAAAGCGCGTCAAAAGGTATTTCGAGACTATACTAACAGGAACAGTCATAGCACGGACTATTACGCTTATCTGGAAAAGATATTAGGTCAAGATAAGGGATGTAAAAAATAGCAGATTTACAGATTTATGGATAAAAACCACCCCGCCTAGGCGGGGTGGTTTTTCTATAAAGATTTTTTGTGTAAGCTATTCGGCCTCCGGAGCGGAAGGCGTGGGGGATGTTGCGGTCGGAGCGGCATCAGTCGGTGCAGCAGGGACAGGTGGCTTAGGAGATTTTTTGGAAGCTCGGATGTTGGTTGGGATGAATGTTCCGTCAGCGTTGTTTTCTCCGGCAATCACGACAAGCTCTCCGATAAAAATTTCCGAAGCGGTGCCTGTGCCGGTTTTGCCGAAAGTCATATTGGCGGAAAAAGCGATGGTCTTAGTGCTGCCATCAGCCATCTTGAGCGTGACGCTCTTGTCGTCCTTGGCAGTAACAGTCCCTTTGATGGAATTTACAGCGGTGGTTTTCTTGCTGGTTGATTTGTTGACGAGCAGACCCAAAGCGCCCAGTTTATGTTTTTCATATTTAGCTCCGGCGTAGAAAAAGACCAACGCGCCGACAACGGCGATAGCGACAATTAACAGGGTTTTCTTTTCATAACCCAAGATTTTTCCTTCAAGATTCATGGTTTTTGGATCCATATTTTTTTATCCTTTGATTAAATTTCTTAATATCATAATTATATTCCACGCCTATTTTTTTAGCAAGGGCGACGGGGAAAAAAGTTTTGACACAATTCCATTATCCTAATAGACTGGAAATATAATATTTAAAACGGAAACAAATGAAAGTACTCATTACGGGCGGGGCGGGGTTTATCGGTTCGGCGTGCGCTAAGAAACTCATCGACCGCGGGGATCAGGTGGTGCTCATCGATAACTTCAACGACTATTATGATCCGGCCTTGAAAGAAGCGCGCATCAAGAAATTTTTGAAAGGTTACAAGTTCAAACTCTATCGCGGTGATATCCGGGATGAAAAATTGATTGATAAAATTTTCAAAACAGAAAAAATTGATAAAGTCATCCATTTGGCGGCGATGGCGGGGGTGCGCTATTCCTTGGTTGATCCGAAACTCTATTTCGACGTCAATGTGATGGGTAGCTTGAATCTGCTCCAAGCGGCGGTGAAATATAAGATCAAGAATTTCGTCTTTGCCTCATCTTCGTCCGTCTATGGTAATAACACCAAGACTCCGTTTTCTGAAATCGACAATGTGGACACGCAGATCTCGCCTTATGCCGCTTCCAAAAAAGCTGATGAACTCATTGCGCATGTCTATCATCACATCTATGGTTTGAATGTGACAGCGTTGCGATTCTTCACCGTCTATGGTCCGTGGGGCCGGCCCGATATGGCTCTTTTCCTTTTTACGGATGCCATCGCTCACAACCGGCCAATCAATGTTTTCAATCGCGGGAAAATGAGTCGCAACTTTTCCTACATCGATGATATCGTGTCTGGAACGCTCACTGTGCTCGACAAATGCAAAGGTTATGGCGTGATGAATATCGGTGGAGACAAAGAAGAAACGCTCATGCGTTACATCGAAGTGCTGGAAGAAAATATGGGCAGGAAGGCTAAAAAGAAAATGCTGCCAATGCAACCGGGAGACGTACCGACCACGGTGGCGGACATCAGGAAATTGAGGAAGCTCGGGTGGAAGCCGACCACTCGCATTGAGAAAGGTATCAAAAATTGGGTGGCGTGGTACAAAGAATACTATAAAGTTAAATAGTCTTTCAAAAAAAATAAAAACAGGCAGGTATTGATTTATTTGCCTGTTTTTGTTAGGATGATGGTGAGTGAGGAATTGCTTTTTAGAAGGTCAAAAATTCAATGGAGGGCGATGCTATGAAAAAGACAAAACAGATGAAGCTGTATCTATATCTTCAGAGTGGCAGGAAAATTCGCATCGGGACCGTGATCTCAGGTGAGGGTGGCTCTTGTGAGCTTATGGCCAAAAAGAAGAATGGTGTTCGCGCCGGCAAAGCATAGGCGTAACAGAGATTGAAAATGTCAAAGAAAAATCCTAATCCAAAATTTTGGTATTAGGATTTTTAATTGTGAATTATAGAAGTATCAAGAGTGCTACGACGGCAATGGAAAGTACGACAAACCCAATCGTGACAAACCAAAGCAAGTAGTGTTTCAAGAACCACGGTTTGTATTGGGAAATGCGCTGATTGAGTTCATTGAGATTCTGGAAAACATTTTGATTCTCATAAACCGGTCGGAGGGAAAGCGGTTGATCGGCTGCCTCGCTTATGGTGAAAAATTGGATGGCTTTGGCACTGGCTTTATTCGGCTTGAAAGTGGCAATCAAACAAAATGTTTTGTCTTTCGAGTCTGAGATTTTTTCAAAATCGAATTCATACAGATTATCGGAAGCGAGGAATGATTTTTCCAATGTTCCTTGTTGTAATGGTCGTTGGCAGGTCCCATCAGTCAGTTGCATCTCGACCCGATCATTTTTTTCAAAAGCGATCCCGGGGGTGCGCAAGAGAAATTCAACTTTCGCGAGACCTTCGCGAGTGGCGGTGAATTGCTGTTGCAGGGAACTTTCCGGTTGCAGCTTGACCAGCGCGCCTTTTTGCAAATTGATGCCGGCCTCCGGAAAAAATAAATTGCTTACGAATCGTCCAAAAATAATCACCAGCAAGATGGCTAAAACGATAAGAAATATTTTTTTAGCGGATAAATTTTCCATAGCTATAGATAAAAGCGATAAACAATTACATTAAAAATCAGATAGAACGAAAGAGAAAACATAGCCAAGAGGCCGATGAGCAGAATTTTTTCAAACCAGTGTTCACGCTTGAAGTAACCAAGAAGAGCGCCAAATCCCGTAAACATCAGGATGATGTGAGAGGCGAGGTTAGGTAGAAAATATCTCCCTGGGGCGCCAAGCTCAATCCTGCCCAAATCATTGAACATATGCCAATCGGCGATGCGGATCTCTAGTTGTAAGCCGAGCGTCATCAAGAAAAGGAAAAGGATATATTTTTTCTCCGGAAGGTAAGCCGACTTTTCATATTTTCCAAAGAAGAAAAAGCCTAGGCCGGCTAGGGCGATGATTTCCAGATATTTCAATAGTTCGACAGACTTGTCCAAAATGAGGCTGTTAGTCCAGCCGAGGGTGCCCCAATAAGTCCGCTCAGTCAGGCCGAACCGGCCGAAGGACAAACTTTTGGAAAGATAATCGCCGATGGACGCCAATATGCCTCCTAACGGTTGTCCGCCGGTTGAGAGATATCTTTTCAGGTAGAAAGCCAAAAAGACAAAAGCCAACATGCACAAAAAATAGGCAGCGTACCGAATGTTTTTGTCTTTCTCCCGCACTTTTCGGTAGATGAAATAGGACAAGAGCGCTAGGAATGCAATCGGAAGAAGATAGCCGGTCGGTTTTGTCTCTATGGCCACAATGGTCGAAACAATGAGCAATGAAACGTTTTTCCAATTTAGGCCGTTCTTGAGGGCTAGGACTCCGGCCAAAGTGAAAAGGAAGAACATCGGAATGAGCAGCACGTCATAATTGATATTGGAAAAATACATCGCCAATTTCGGCTGGAAGGCGACGATGGCACTGAGAAGCAGACTGTTTTTTTCCGAGAAGCCGATGGTTTTCGCCGTGAGATAGAAAAACAGGATAGTCAGTGTGCCCAAAAAGACGGAAAAGATCCGGATGGCATAAAATCTGACCAAGAGGTCATCTTGACCCAAAAATTTTTCTATGTACGCCGCGACTTTGTGATAGAGACTGCCGCCTACGACTTCCGGCTGCAAATTATAATTATACGGTTGCCATTGTTTGGAGGTGATGGCATTTTCATTCTTTCCGGTAAAGTTGTCGGAAAAATCGATAGTGTTGAAAATGTCACCGCGCAGCGCGTCAGTGTCCGTAGCCACCGCCGCGCGCCGGATCTCATCCGAGAAGCCATACGTTTCGATATGATCCTTGTCCCGCTCAGCAGTCGATTTGGAGCGCTCCCAGTTTTTGATTGGAGGTTCGGCCAGAAATTGGACAGTATTGTAATGCCTTGATTCATCTTGTCCACCAAAGATGGGAAAAATAGTCACCAAAAAAACGCCCTTGAAAAAAAACGCCCCGAGGATCAAGGCGAGGACGAAAAGCGGATTTTTGTAGAAAGTCAGGGAATAGATTTTTTTCATACACCCTTCACATTAAGCGAACTTTTTTTCCAGTTTTTCCACTCGGTAGGTGAGAGTATTATATTCAATCTTATCAACTTTTTTATTGAGGTCAGCTTCAATATTCTCAAGGCGCTTCTCGATCCGTTCAAACCTCTTATCCACTTGATCAAAGCGTTTATCCATTCTTTCATTCACCTCATTAAAACCTTTGGCTACCATTAGCGCCAAATCATCAAGAGTCGTTTCTTTTTTGGTGTTTTTCTCAGTATTCATAACCTAATTATAAAGCCTTGGTGTTTGAGTGTCAAACAGTGCCCGAATTGTTCTGAAGAACAAGGGTGGGGAGAGATATTTGAATGAAAACGGGGGAGATGGTAGAATGAGGGGGTGGTTTGTGATTAGAGAAAATGATAAAAAACTTAAAAAATAGACTTATTTCATTGACCGAAGCCATTCATCTGCGGGTTTTTGGACATGAGATGAGTTCGGAGATGCGGGAGTTTCTAAAAAATCTGTCGTGGAGTTTTTTTGGGGGAGTCATAGCAAGTGGAGTAATGTTGATACTGACTATTTTAGCTGGAAGAAAACTTGGGCCAGAGGGTTTTGGTCAATATAATTCTTTGCTTTCTTTCGCTACGGCACTGACTTTCCTATTCCTTTTGGGAAATGATACTGGAAGTGTTAGATATTTATCTGATAAAGATCATCAAGATGAGAAAGGAAAAATTCTAACTACATCGTTAGCGATGGTTTTGATACAATCCATTTTTTTTGGCTTGGTGGTATTTTTCTTTTTTGATTTTATTAAAGAGAGATTCTCTTTCGAGAGTAATTTTTTATTTTTAGGTATTATTTTTTCTTTGTTGTTATCCATGAAGGCTTTGCTTGATGGATATCTAAGATCTTTTCACCTAATTAAAAAGCAGAGTTTTATAAGAATACTGGATGCTCTGCTGGCAATTATTTCCTTCTCATTTTTCTATTATTATCTTGGTAAAGTAGAATATTATTTTTATGCCGTAGCTGTCTCTGCGGGTGCCATACTTTTTATTATATTGGGTCTTTTTGTCGTTTCAAATAATTTTGCAAAATTTAGCTTTAAGCATGCAAAGTTGCTTCTTAATTATAACAAGTTTTTGATTTTGGGTTCAGCTGCTGGATTTATCATGAGTTTGGAAAGGTATTTTATCGGTAAATATATGGGAACTTATGAACTGGGAATATATAGCGCTTATTATTCAGCTTCCTTTTTAATAATTGCAAATTTGGGCTCTATCTTTATGAATGTTTTTTGGCCCACTGCCATAAAAGAAAAGGGGAGTCTAGAAGCTATAGTGATTAAACTAAACAAGTTACTCTTGAGAGCGTTTCCTTTCTGGATATTGCTCAATTCCGTATTTACTTATCTTATAATACTTACAATGGGGAAAGACTATGTGATAAATATCTGGTACATAATTTTATTTGCCATCAGTTCTTTTGTCGCCTTTTCCTTTTCGACCTTTGTCAGTGTTCTTAATATTGATCGCATAAAAGAGTCCGTGATAATATCTTTATTTTGCTATTTGATTTTACTCATTCTTATAGTAGCTTTGCACAGTATCACGTATTATTTAATAGGACAGATTTTAATTTATCTATTTTTTTCCTTGATTGTTCAAAGAAGACTAGTTTTAAATTTTTCAAAAACATAAAATGAAGAAAGTTCTATTTACTCTATATAAAAAGCGTAGCCACTCGTTGTATAAGCAATTCATCAATAATCCTCCCGACGGATATGAATATTTCACGCTGGATGATTTTTTTGATGAGTTTATTTTTGAGAAACAGTCTAATATTTTTTTTGAAATTTTAGCCAAGATAAAAAGAAATCAAAAGATAATTGAAGTTGCAAGGAAGAATAAAATTGATATTATTTATTGTTGTGATGGGATATTGCTTTTTAATTCTCCAATTCCCTGGATTTTAGAATTGGAGCATGCTACTAGCTTAATCGCTCATAATTTTAGTTTATGGAAGATTGCAAAATATATCTTACCCCTGATATTGAGGCAGAAAAATTTAAAATATCTAATACCATGGACAGGGGCAGGTGTGCGTTCGTTAGAAAAAAATCTAAAAATTAAGGAAAAAGTAAAAAACAAGATAAGACCTATCCATCTGTGTCTTAATAAAGTAGATAGTTTTGATGATATTGAAAAAAGAAAGGTGAGACATGAAAGTTTTACGATGCTTTTTGTTACAAGTGTAAATTATAACGGCGAAGGAGAATTTTACTCAAAGGGCGGAAGAATTGTTACAAAGGTTTTTGAAAAGCTAAAAAAAGAAGATGGAAATTTAAAATTAATATTAAGGAGTAAGATTCCAAAAGAGTTTGACTATTTAAAGAATGATCCACGAGTCGAAATTTATGAGGATGCATTATCCAATGAAGAATTTCAAAAAATATTTCTAAAACCAGATATATTCTTTTTCCCTGGATATCAGAGTCCAGGGTTGGTCTTTTTGGACGCCATGAATTATAATTTACCTATAATCACAACAAATATTTTTTCTAATAGCGAAATGGTTAAAGAAGGAGTGAATGGTTGTTTAGTATTATTTCCAAAATCTAGTGAAATTCATTGTCTGTTCAATAAATATGGAATAAAGAATGTCCCATCAGGCAATAGGGCTAAAAATGATCTTTTAAGTGAAGAAATGATCGATGATTTTGTGAAAAAAATAAGTAGCTTAAAAATGGATAAAAAATTATTAATGAAAATGGGTAAAAATTCTAAAGAGTCGCTTTTAAAAGAATTTTCACTGGAGAAAAGAAACGAGGGGCTAAAGAATGTTTTTGATAGTGCGCTTAATTTATAGATAAAAATTATGAAAAAAATTATAAGAAGATGTGGAGGTTTTGTGTATCGTATGGCTTGTCCAATAGTTGATCCAATAAGCGTTATTTTTGTTGTGCCAAGATACCTAGATTTTTTTATTGATAGCGTGAAATATTCTACTAAAATTAAAAAAGACTCACAAAAATTAAGATTATTGGATTTTCACCCGATATTAAATGATAAAACTAAGAAGACTCAATTTGATCCGCAATATTTTTATCAAGGCGTTTGGGCTTTTGATAAGATATATAAATCCAAAACACCAAATCATGTGGATGTTGGTTCGCAGACAAATTTAGTTAGTTTTTTAACAACAATTACCAATGTAAAGTTTGTAGATATAAGACCGCTAGAAGCCAAGTTGAATAATTTTACTTCAATTAAGGGAAGTATCATGGAGTTGCCTTTTGATGATAACTCAATTCATTCCCTTTCTTGTCTCCATGTGGCTGAACATATCGGGCTGGGTAGATATGGAGATCCGCTAGACCCACTGGGGACAGAAAAAGCTTGCAAGGAG
>Ga0172380_10003716_pt1 | contig 20557 bp, 22 predicted proteins | sample Leawe162metaG_FD_119747 | JGI IMG/M metagenome (GOLD analysis project Ga0172380, IMG submission 119747) | Leachate microbial communities from a municipal landfill in Southern Ontario, Canada - Leachate well 162 metaG | ecosystem: Engineered > Solid waste > Landfill > Unclassified | place... | reverse complement strand
GTTACTTCTCAAGGCACCATGATTCTCTCATCTCCTTAGCCAAAATTGAGTATTCCTGTATTACAAAATTAATCCTTTCTTTATTTCCTAAAAACCGATTTATTTAACATACGAGGCATCCTCCCAACAAGACGGCGGACCTTCGGCACGGGCACTAAGTAGAGATAGAACAGAGAAGAGATTTTACCACAGAGGCCACTGAGAAAATAACAGAGTGCACAGAGAAAGATTAATTTATTGTTAAGAAATAAAACAGAGAAGAGATTTTACCCTTCGCCGCGGCGAATCTACGACTCGCCCACCGAGAAAATTACAGAGCATAAAAAGAAATATACTTTACGGGTGTTTCTACACCTTCCGTAATTTATTTTGAACCTGTTTCGGAACTGATGAGTCTTTTCAGATTTTGGACTTCGGTGACTATCATTTGAATTACGTCTTCTGTTTCGAATGCTTCGAAATTTATTACGAGTGAATAATGCAACGGGTTATTGATATCTTTATTGAAATATTTCTTTACATAATTTTTCCTGTTTTTATCTTCTGTCTGTATTAACTTCAATGCCTGTACTTTATTAAGCTTGAAGTAATTCTGTATGTGCTCAATCCTGTTTTCAAGACTGTCTAAAATACGCAGATGCAGACCGTACTTGCATTCAGCGGTGATGATATTGGAGCCGCGTCCGACAAACACTACATTTCCAATGTGTGACAGGTGAAGAATTGTATCGCTTACCTTTTTTATTAACTTGTGCTCGTTTGGATGAAGTCCGAAAAGCTGTTCGATAACATCCTGAAATTCAGAGACCTTCTTCTCGGGCATAAATTTCTTTATTTCCTTGGGGAGATTGTGCTCTTCGAGTACCATTTCAAGTACGTCCTTATCGAATATCATCCATTTATTTTCGGATTTACTTTCCTGTTCGTTAAGGTGATGAACAAGTTTTTCAGGAAAATTAACACCACCTGCTCCTGTCGTACGTGAAATCGTTACAAACGGATTTCCCGGAAGGTCAGATTTGTCGAGCGTTTTAAATGACTTCGTAAACTTTTGTTCGAAGTATCTTTTGAATATGTCTATTGAAGATTTGTATTCCATGATACATTCCTTTATTTAATTTAAATTAGCAACAATTTTGTATTTAAGTAAAGGATAATATTTAGGTATCATTTTAATATTTTAGATTGGGTTATTATTGACTAATTTAGTCATTCATTTATTATTATACATTTAAGATAATACATTAATGATAATACATTTAAATACATATGATGGACTGGAATAATCTGTTTTCCGTTAAGAGACTTGAAGAGAAATATACGGATTCTGCAAATCAGACAAGAACAACTTTCGAGGTTGATTTTGACAGGGTTGTGTTTTCATCTGCTTTCAGAAGACTGCAGGATAAGACACAGGTTATTCCCCTGCCCGAAAGTGATTTTGTACATACAAGACTGACGCACAGCCTTGAGACTTCATGCGTTGGACGCTCGCTGGCAAAGGAAATCGGGAAAACGATTATTGACAGGAATGGATTGAAATCCGTTACCGTCGAAGATTTCGGCTCTGTGGTGGCGACTGCATGTCTGGCGCATGACATTGGGAATCCGCCGTTCGGTCATTCGGGCGAATCTGCGATAAGCAATTATTTCAGAAAAGGTCCCGGTATGAAATTCGAGAAAAATATTCCTGCAGAAAAATGGAGCGACCTTATTAATTTTGAGGGCAATGCAAACGGGTTCAGAATTTTAACCAACAGGCATAATATTCTGAAAGGAAATATCAGGCTGACTTACAGTACGCTTGCTGCTTTTACAAAATATCCATGCGCTTCCTTCAAGGAAGGGAAACAGCATCAAAAGAGAATACATAAAAAGTACGGATACTTCTGCGCTGAAAAAGATAGCTTTGAAGAAATCTTTTCGGAGCTTGAAATTGCGAAGAATAAAGACGGAATATATTCGAGACATCCGCTTGCTTATATCATCGAGGCTGCGGACGATATTTGCTACAGAATAATTGACTTCGAAGACGGCATAAGAATAGGGCTGATTCCTTTCGAGCAGGGACGTGATATACTGCGCTCCATGCTTTCAAGTGCATACTTCAAACAATCGAAGTTCAATAACATAAAAGATGTAAAAGAACAAATAGGTTATTTAAGGTCGAAAGTTATTACTTCGCTTGTCGAGGAGGTCTCGGGAATATTCCTCGATAATGAAGATAATATTCTGAAAGGAGATTTTGATAAAGCTCTGTTGGATGAGATTGACGGAAAGAGAATGAATACATTAAAGGAGATTGAGTTACTTTCGATAAGAAATATTTATAATTCGAAAGAGGTGGTTATGATAGAGGTCTCGGGTTTTAATGTGGTTGAGAAACTTATGGATTTATTTATCGGCGCTGTTAACAGTTATAGTGAGCTTGGTGACAAAATACATAAAGAAGATGTATTAAGCGATAAACTCATTGAGATTTTACCGAAGCAGTATCTTGGAAATGACGGATACCCCGAAAAGGATTTGTACCTGAGGATTTTGCAGATTTGTGAGTTTATAGCGGGTATGACGGATAGTTATGCTATTTCGCTTTTTAGAAAGTTGACGTAGTTTAGATGGGCAAGAGATTTCAACACAAAACAAAAGAAGAGATTTCACAGCAAAACAAAAGAAGAGATTTCACCACAGAGTGCACGGAGAAGAATCACAGAGAACACTGAGATAAAATAAGGGATATTAAGGCTTAAGAGATTTTGCCGTCCGCCGCGGCGGACGGTGAAATCTCTTGCTGTTTAATGATTTGATTATTTCTTTGTATAAGTAATTTCCATGTTCTTGATTTCCATCCCATCCTTAATCGTGAAAGACTCCAATGTCATTGTTTTTTCATCCGTCCATTTCATTATTTCCTTATAATCAATATCTTTTCCCGCCAGCGGGTCGTACATCTTTCCTTTTAATATTACGGCTTTGCTTGCCTCGTCATATTTACCCTCTCCGTACATAATTCCCGTACCCATATTGTCTATCCACGTGGTTAAGTAAATCTTTTTCCCGTTGTCAAAAGCTAAAAGACTAGTTCCGTTGAAAGGCATTCCCATAATATCACCTTTTACATCCATTTGTGAATATCTTCCGCCGAGAATCATCTTGCAGACTGCTGTTCCCTCGGATACAGTCGGTTCTCCTTTTGGGTCCATCCACATTTTACTCGTGAATATCCAGTCCCCGTCCATTTTTGCAAGCGATTCGTGTTCTTTGCCGGGAGTCATGTATTCCCCCCACTTTTTCATTTCATCTTCGGTTTGTGCAAATGATAATACAGGAAATAAAAGTGCAAGCAGAATAAATAGTTTTAGTTTTTTCATAGCGATTTAATTTAGTTTATGAATATAGTTTATGAATATAATATAATAAATTCTCATAAAATAAACAGTACAACGCAAACATCCTGCTTGCGCCGTGGAGTGTGAGAAACATCGAAAACGGGGTTAGATCCCCGCCAAAAACACGCGGGGATGACAGCGGGGGGTGTTTTGAGACGAACTCCGTGACGGACCTTAATGGTATAATCTCTTGCTCTTATAAATAATTTAAATCTCTTGCTCTATTTTTAAAACAATAAAAATGCTTTTCTTAGTGCGCGTTCTTTGCGTCCGCCGTGGCGGAATCTGAGTGCACTTAGTGTTGAAATCTCTTGCTCTTAACAATAATTAAAATCTCTCTTTGCGACCTTTGCCTTCGAGTCGCAGATCCGCCGTCTTTTTGGGCGGACGATCTTTGCGGTAAAATCTCTTCTCTGTTTTATTCTTATTTAGTGTCCTTTGCCTTAGTGGTGAGATCTTTTTCGGCATAAATTCGTGTTATATTAGGTTTTTATGCGGGGATTGCGAATTGGAGAGAGTAGAAAAGAGCATTCCATGATAAATTCTTTATAACTTGAATAATTAGCTAATTTTTACGATATTTATTGTTATGCAAAAAATGCTTCTATGTTTTTATGGATAACGGGAATTTGATTATTGCGATTGACGGTCCGACTGGAACCGGGAAAAGCCTGGCAGCGAAATATCTGGCTGAAAAACTCGGTTATAAATACTACGATAGCGGTGTTTTTTACAGAGCTGTAACATATTTCGTGCTTAAGAATAAGATTAAGCCGAATGATTATCTTGCAATCTGCAGGTCAGCTCAGAATATGAAGATAAGTATTGAAGATGATAAGGTGCTACTGAACGGCGAGGATATTTCAGGGTTGTTAAAGGGTATAGAAGTTACGAATAAAGTCAGCGGATTAAGCAAGATTGGAAAGCTCCGCCAGATACTGAACCAGAAAATCAAGGATCTCGACGACGGCACGACTAACATTGTTGTAGAGGGCAAAGATATAGGCGTAGAGGTTTTTCCGAAAGCAAAATTTAAGTTTTACATTGTAAGCGATATAAGCGCCAGGATATCGAGAAGACAGCAGGATTTTTTAGATAACGGACAGAAGTTTTCAAAAGATAAGATTGCACGTGAAATAAAACTAAGAGACGATGTTGAAATAAAGAAAGCACCTGCAATAGTAAAAAAGGCTCATGATGCGGTCAAAGTTGACACGACAAACATGATAGTAGAAGAACAGGTAAATTATTTATACAGAATAATTACCAACCCGGAAACGTTATTAAACCAGCCTGAGGGATAAACCCGAAGGGATTATAAACATAAAACTTTCATTTTTATACCGGCTTGAAGATGAAAAGTAAATTAACCGGGAAATTAAAAATATATGTCAGATAAATATTTTAAGAGAGAAGATAGTGTAGCTAAATATGCAGGTACAACAGAATCTTCAAAGAAGGACGAAAAGATTGTAACAAAGTTTATATCTTCGGATTACAACGAAGATGAATTCCAGTCAATGTTAAAACTTTACGAAAGAACGTTTAATGTCATTAAAGAAAATGAACTCGTAAAGGGTAAAATCGTAGCAATACACGGTGATGATGTTTTAATAGATATCGGGTCAAAATCAGACGGCAGGGTTTCTATTAATGAATTTGCGCATCCGGAAGAATTGATGGTCGGGAATGAGATTGAGATTTTTCTTGAGAAGATTGAAGATAAGGAGGGACAGCTTGTTCTTTCGAAGAAGAAAGCCGATTCAATTAAGATGTGGGAAAATATTGTTATCGCACAAAGAGACGGAACAGTTGTACGCGGCAAATGTCTAAGAAGAATTAAGGGCGGATTTGTTGTTGACCTAAGCGGTTTAACTGCATTTTTACCCGGCTCACAAATAGATACTAAACCTATCAGAGATTACGATGAATACGTCGGCAAATTAATGGACTTTAAAGTACTGAAGATAAATAATCAGATTGAAAATATTATTGTTTCACATAAAGTCCTGATTGAAGAATCAATGGCAGGACAGCGTGAAGAACTTCTTAAGTCAATCAAGAAAGGTATGACGCTGAAAGCAACTGTAAAAGCTATAACAGACTTTGGTGTATTTGTTGACCTTGGCGGACTTGACGGATTGATTCACATTACAGACCTTTCATGGGGAAGAATTAATCATCCTTCGGATGTAGTTAAACTTGACGATGTAATAGACGTATTCGTGATTGAATTTGACGCAGAGAAATCAAGAGTTTATCTCGGTCTGAAACAGTTACAGTCGCATCCATGGGATAACATTCAGGAAAAATTCAAGGTTGGTGATAAAGTATCGGGTAAGGTTGTTTCATTAACCGATTACGGTGCGTTTATCGAAATTCAAAAAGGTATTGAAGGTCTTATTCATATCAGCGAAATGTCATGGACACAGCATATTACGAACCCGAGCCAGATGGTGACTATGGGTCAGCTTGTTGAAGCACAGATATTAAACATTGACTTCGAGAACAGAAAGCTATCGCTTGGAATGAAGCAGCTTACGCCGAATCCATGGCAGAGCCTGCTTGACAAGTTCCCTGTCGGTACGAAACAAAAGGGCAAGGTTTGCAACATAACTAACTTTGGAATTTTTGTTGAACTCGAAGAAGGTGTTGACGGACTTGTACATATTTCAGACCTTTCATGGACGAAGAAGATACTTGACGTAAATGAATTTGTTAAAATCGGTGATACTATCGAAGTTGTTATACTCGGTATTGATGTTGCAAACCAGAAAATTTCTCTCGGTCATAAACAGTTATTCGATAATCCTTGGGATACGCTTGAAACCAAGTATAAACCGGGACTTGATACGGAAGCTAAGATTCTTAAGACAATAGAAAAAGGAATTATAGTTGAACTTCCTGACCAGGTAGATTCATTCGTTCCTGCTTCACAGCTTTCGACAAGCTCTGTAAGAAACTTCGGAGACTTATTCAAACCGGGTGAAATACTCAATGTAAGAGTAATTGAATTTGACAAAGTAAACAAGAAAATCGTTCTTTCAGTCGTTGAGTACTTAAGAGATAAAGACCAGAGCGAAATTGATGATTATATTGCAAAGTTCAAGATACCGCGCAAATTCTCGCAAAAAGATATACAGGAAAGAACAAAGACATACGAAACTGAACAGATTGATTTCAGAATCGAAGATATTATCGGTGACGAACAGAATATTCCTGTAGTGCAGGTTCCTGTGACCACTCCGGCTCCTGTAGAAAATGTTGTTGCAGCAGAAGAAACTCCAAAGAGTGACACTCCTGAGACAATAGGATAGAATAAATTGTAAGCTTTAGCATAAAAACCCGTGTTTATTTAATAAGCACGGGTTTCTTTTTAATCAGAAGGCATTTAGTAAGAATAGAATTTTAAGTTTAAAATCCTTAATTTGATAGTAACGATAAATTAAATTAATAAGAAATTGGAAAAAACTCTGTTATACGAAGGTAAAGCAAAAAGAATTTATTCAGTTGAGGGTAAAAATGACGTAGTCATTCAGGAATTTAAAGACGACGCAACTGCATTTAACGGGCTTAAGAAAGATACTATTAATAATAAGGGAATCAGGAATACAGAAATTACGACTATACTTATGGGCTATCTCGGGGAGAACGGAATCCCTACACATTTCATTGAAAAGATTTCGGACAATGAAATGATAGTCAAGAAAGTTGATATTATTAAGGTTGAAGTCGTATGCAGAAATGTTGCAGCAGGCAGTCTTGTGAAAAAGTTTGGTTTAAAAGAAGGTACGACTCTTGAGAATCCGATAGTGGAATATTACCTTAAATCCGATTCACTCGGCGACCCCCTCTTTACAGTTGATCACATAACTGCTTTGGGTCTTGCAACGGTAAAGGATATGGATTACATTAAATCACTGACGCTGATAATTAATGATTTACTTTTAACTTTTTTCAAGAAGAGAAATATCAGAGTCGTAGATTTTAAGCTTGAATTCGGAAGGGATAAAGACGGCAGTATTATACTTGCGGATGAGATATCTCCCGACACTTGCAGATTCTGGGACGTAGAAACAAATGAGAAACTTGACAAGGACAGGTTCAGGTTTGACCTTGGTAAAGTTGAAGAGGCATACGAAGAAATACTTAACCGCATTAAGAGTTAACCGCAGAAAATGAAAATTACAAGTTACGGCAAAGATGTTGTGATGAAGGTTGTTTACATCACGCTTGCTGTTGATATAATAGCATTCTGGATTAGCAATCCTGCGGCGAAGATAGTATTATTCAGTGTATCACTCCTGCTCCTGCTTTTTACTCTTTACTTTTTCAGGGACCCCGCGAGAGAGCTTCCGTCAAACATTAATGCAACCTCGGTTATATCACCTGCTGACGGGAAGGTTGTACTGATTGAAAGTATTGACAATAATCACAAGGATTTCTTTGGTGATATAAAAGTGAAACAGTTAAGCATTTTTCTTTCACCGCTGAATGTACACGTCAACAGCTATCCTGTCAGCGGTACTTTGAAATATTTCAATTATATTAAAGGTGAATACTTAGTTGCCTTTAACCATAAAGCATCCGAGAAGAACGAAAGAAGCGAGCTTGGGATAGAAACCAATGACGGTAAGAAATTGATTTTCAAACAGATTGCAGGATTCGTTGCGAGAAGGATTGTATGCGATGTGAAACTCAATCAGATTGTTAGGGCAGGTGAGAAGTTCGGCATGATAAAGTTTGGTTCGAGAGTTGATTTAATTTTCAATGCTAACACAGAAATAAAGGTTAAGATAGGCGATAAAGTTACCGCAGGAGTTACAATATTAGCTGAGCTTAAATGATTGTATCAAAGAAATTCATACCGAGTCTGTTTACGATTCTTAATGCATTCTGCGGATTTGCATCTGTAATAAACGCTTCAAACAATGAATTTGAAACTGCCGTACTTTTTATTGTGTATGCGGCTGTGTTTGACGTGTTTGACGGACTTGTAGCAAGGATTCTTGATTCTGCGTCTGATTTTGGCGTTGAACTTGATTCGCTTTCTGACATAGTTTCTTTTGGGTTTGCACCCGCATTTTTACTTTACCAGTTTTTCTTTATTGAATATGAGGCTATGGGAATACTTGTGGCATCTTCGGTACTTGCTTTTTCAGCTATCAGGCTCGCAAGGTTTAACATAAGTCTTACAGGTTTCAACAAGGATGTGTTTTACGGTGTTCCTACTCCAATGTCAGCACTTATACTTTGCTCTTATGTAATATATTTCCATGATAAAATATTCACTAAAGAATTCAGCGAAATTTTTATATTCGTCCTGACTATTTCGGTGTCGCTGCTAATGGTTAGTAATCTTAGATTCCCAGCAATGCCGTCATCCTTTAGCTGGAGAGCCGTAAAATCAAACCCTATGCAGTTCATATTTTTAGCGGCAGGAGTTTTGATTATAATTTTCACAAAAGGCGTTGCAATTTTTCCGTTAGGTTTGCTTTATTTACTGATAGGAATCATAATAACAATTTTTCCTGCTAAGAAGAAAAGAAACGTAGCGCAGAAAACCTGAAACTTATTTTATAAGTATTTCCTTTAAAGCTTTTACCAGTGTCTGAACATCCTCATCCGTGTTGTACCTTCCGAATGAAACCCTAATTGATGCAAGAGCTGTTTTTTCATCAACACCAAGCTCAAGCAGTACTCCTGAAGGTTTTACGGAACCCGATGAGCAGGCAGAGCCGCCTGATACAGAGACTTTTCTCAGGTCGAGCATAATCGGCAGCATTCCAGATGGAACATCAATCCTTTCCGGCAGGAATGAAACGTTTACAATATTATTGAGTGAATTATTTATACTTCCATTTATCCTGTACATATCCTTGAAACTATTTTCGAGCTCTTTAAGGAATAAATTCTTTAAATTCCCATAATGAATTATATCTTCTTGCATCGATTCTTTAAGTATTTCAATCGACTTTTTAAGCCCGGCTATACCCGCAGCGTTTTCAGTACCTCCGCGCATGTTTCTTTCCTGCCCGCCGCCATGAAAATATTTATCAATCTTCATGTTTTCATCGATGAAAAGAATTCCGACTCCTTTCGGTCCGTATATTTTATGAGCTGAGACTGTAAGAAAGTCAATCCCAAGTTCTTTTGGTTTTACTGAAGTCTTGCCTACACTCTGAACAGTGTCACTGTGAAAAGCGACTCCCCTGCTTTTGCACAATGCAGATAAAGACTTTATATCATTGACAGCACCCGTTTCATTGTTAGCGTGCATGAATGAAACAAGCTTAGTGTTTTCTTTTAGATGCGGCTCGAGAATTTCTACAGTAATTAATCCTTCAGAATTCGGCTTTATAATTTCCGTATCATAACCAAATTTCCTCAGATACACAAATGTGTCGAGTACTGCAGGATGCTCCGTCGAAGATGTAACGTAATGACCGCCTGCTCCGTTTGCGAATGCAAGTCCTTTAATCGCGAAGTTGTTCGATTCCGTTCCACCGCTCGTAAAGAAAATTTCTTTAGGTTTTGTTCCGAAGAAATCTGCTACGGCTTCCCTCGCGTCTTCTATAAGGACTTTCAGCAATTTACCCTGCCGGTGAGTCGAAGAAGGATTTCCGTAAAACTCTTTGAGGTAAGGCATCATTGCTTCGAGTACTCTGTCGTCTATTCGAGTCGAAGCAGCATTATCAAGATAAACGTTCATATACAGTTTTGTTGATACAAAATAAATTATTTTTTAATAAAGTAATATAGTTTAATTAAATTAAAAATTTATTACTTTATTAAATTGATTGTTTAAACATATATTAATGTGTTGAATAAAGAGTTTTTTTACATATCGAACCAGATTTCATATATACGGATAATTCTTGTTATTCCCGTAATTTATTTCCTTATAAACCAGAATCACAATAACACAAACATTATCGCAGCTTTATTAATTGCAATGTATCTATCCGACCTTTTGGACGGATACCTCGCGAGAAAACTAAATCAGGTTTCGGAACTTGGTAAGATAATCGACCCGATTGCGGATAAGATTGCCGTGGTAAGCATTGCCATCGTTCTGTTCATGCAGGGCAGGCTTGAAACTTGGTTTTTTGTAGTAGTAGTTGCAAGGGACGTTCTGATACTGGTTTTCGGACTTTACCTGAAATCAAAAAACAAGGTTGTACTGATGTCAAATTATCCGGGAAAACTTGCGGTTTTCAGTATCGGAATTATAGTATTATTAGCTGTTTTTAACTATGAAAATTATGAACTTTTACAAAAAGTAATCAGTTATCTTTACTATATATCTGTATTTCTAATAATTTATTCTTTATATCTTTATTTTAGAAGATTTTACAAAATAATAGGAGAAGCATAATGGAAACAAACGATAATCCCAAACCTGTCAGAAAAAAGAAAGAACGGGTTACCACCAAAACTCGTAAAGATATTGAGCGTAAACTTGAAGATAAACTTCTTGGTAAAAAGATTACGAAGAAGTTAATCGTGGATACTTTAATAGAATCTTTAAGAGAACTTATTACCGAAGCTGATCCATTCGTGCGGCTTGAGATAAGAGATTTCGGTATTTTTGAAGTTAAAAGCACTAAGCCAAAACCAAAAGCAAGAAATCTGATTACCGGTGAATTTGTTTACGTTCCGGGAAGAAGAAAAATTCTTTTCAGACCCGGAAGATTAATAAAGACTTTCTTAAAAGAACCTTATGCAAAAATTGAAAGCGAATAATTAAGTATTTGGAAACAAAGTATCTCGGAATTGATTACGGTTTGAAACGTGTTGGAATTTCTGTAAGTGATTTTTCGAAGAAATACGCATTTCAGCGTGATCATTTATTAAATGATAATAAATTTTTTGATAAGCTTATTGGATTAATCAGAGAAGAAAGCATTTCCAAAATTGTTATTGGTTATCCGCTGAGATTTAACTCAGAAAAAACACATTCCACTGACGATGTGGAATCTTTCAGGGAAAAGCTTTCTTCTTTGCTCAAAAAGAATTCAATTGAAGCTGAATTGGTTTACTTCGATGAAAGACTTACAAGCAGTCTTGCCTCTTACAACCTCGCAAGTTCAGGATTAAGCAAAAAGAAAAGACAGAACAAAGGTCTTGTTGATTCAATCTCAGCACAGATTATACTTCAGGACTATATCGATTCTGTTTCTTAAACTTTTCACAATATGTCACTGGATATTTTTACTCTCATTGAAGACGGCGAAAGTGAAACCGTTGAATTTAAAAGAAAGTTTTCTACCTCTCCGAAGATAGCAAAAGAAATGATTGCTTTTGCGAATACTAAAGGCGGTTGTATTTTGTTTGGAGTTGATGATGATAAATCAATTTCAGGCGTGGAGAGTGAAAAGTCGGAGCTTGACCTAATAGATACGGCTGCAAGATTTTACTGCGAACCCGAGATAAAATACACTACTGAAATAATTCCCTTTAAGACAAAAGATGTGGTTGCAATCATTATACCCGAGAGCAATAAGAAGCCGCATAAGCTTGTGGATGAAGGTGATAAGCAATCTTCGAGGGTTTACATCAGGTATAAGGACAAATCTATAATTGCTTCCAAAGAAACTGCAAGCATACTCAAATTTTCTAATTTTAATAATTCACCGCTTGTAATAAATCTTGGTGATACGGAAAAAATACTCTTAAAGTATCTGGAAGAAAATGATAACATCTCTGTAAAGGAATTCAAAAAACTTGCAAACATTTCCGAAAGACGAGCAGGAAGAACGCTCGTAAACTTAGTCAGAGCAGGTGTGCTGAGGCATCACAGACTCAACGGCAAAGAATTCTTTACAAATGCTTAACGGGAATCAGTTCCTCTTCTCGAGCAGCCTTTCAACTTGTTTGAGATTTTTCACTGCACGGTCAAGAATTTCATTACCTTCAATCAAAACTTTTGATTTATAATCTTCATCCTGAATCTGCGGTAAATTAATTTTTACGTTCTTAAAGGCACCCCATATACCGGTTTCGAGACACTTTGCTCCGACTTCAAGGTCTGAGGCAGAAGAAAGATTTCCGCATTTAGCCAATTCTTTCATGTAGTCCCAGCAGCCGTCGGCAGTTCTCATAACTTTTAACGGAACCTCAACAGCTTTCTTAAGTCCGTCCTGCATCATTTGATTTCTTACTTTCTTCTCTTCATCGGTGTTCTTAGGCAATCTCATCGCATTCATGTAATCGTTGAATGCATTCGTATCAGCGTCAATCATCGAAATAAGTTGTTTCATAGCCAGATGTAAAGGAGGAATAAATTTCCGCATCCTGGAATCAAGATGTTCAAACTTTTTGCTGCCGTAACTCATCCATCCCATCATTGCTCCAAGACCTGCACCGAGAGACGCAGCAAGCGCTGAAACGCTACCGCCGCCGGGAGCTGAGGTTCTTGCTCCAACGAGTTCAGTAAAATCACGAACTGTCATATTTGCAAGAGGTTCATTAACTTCTCCATCGAGCATGTATTCAATGATTCTCTTTTCAGGAATAAACTGAGAAATTGAAGAAAGTCCCATTCTTTCAATGACGAGCCTTATTTTTTGCTTTTCATCGAGTATAAAAAGGTTTTCCTTTTCTATGTAATATTCCGCTGCCATGAGCATTGCTTCAAGAGGAATTAATCCAACAAGCTCGCTGCCCGCAGCCGCAAGATTTAATTCTTTTGCATCCTTTACGCATTCTTCATAAGCCGCGTGCGGAGGAGTTACTTTAAAGTTATCAAGATTCATTGATACCTGTGCCATATTGTATTCATCCACAAACCAGCCGATTGCTTTTACGGCTTTTAATCTGCCGGGTTCATTATCGCTTCTGCCCTGTTCACGTATGTTTAGTGCTATTCTGTGTGCCTGCTCTTTTGTGCCGAGTATGTTGATGTTGTAAGCTATAAGGAAGAACCTTACGCCTGTTACTGTTGCACCCGATTTAGGAATAAACTCCTGCGGACCAAAATCCGGTTTCCATTCGGGTTTATAAATCTTATCTTTAATCCCTTCGTATTCACCCGAACGAATCTGTTTCAGCATCTTGCGAGCAGGATTTGACGATGCTTCTTCGTAAAGATATACAGGAATGCCAAGTTCTTTTCCGACTCGTTCACCGTATTTCTTCGAGCACTCTATACACTCTTCAATGCTTACATTTGCCACAGGAACAAACGGACAAACATCAACCGCTCCCATTCTTGGATGCTCGCCGTGATGCTGTGTCATATCAATCAGTTCAAAAGCTGTTTTTGCAAACTGGAATGCTGCTTCTACAACTGATTCCGGGTCTCCGACAAAAGTGAAAACTGTTCTGTTAGTTGATTTTCCCGGGTCAACATCGAGCAGCTTCACACCTTTTACTTTACGTACTGAATCCGCACATGCGTCAATAATGCTCTGATTGCGTCCTTCTGAAATATTTGGAACGCATTCAACAATCTTTCTCATAACTAATTTAAGGTTAAAATTTATTTAGAATCGTAAACCATTTTAAGAAACTCGGCAACACCGTCTTCATCGTTGGTTTTTTCGGTTATATAATCGGCTTTAAGTTTTAATTCTGCAACTGCATTTTGAAGTGCAACGTTGAACCCTCCGTATTCAAAGAGAACTCTGTCGTTAAACCAGTCACCGATTACGGCGACCTGATTCTTATGATAACCGAGGTGCTTTACAAGTTTATGAATACCTGTTTTCTTCGATGTACCTGACTTTTTTACTTCAAGATGATAAACACCAAGTTTAGTGCTTGAACGGAAATATTTTGCCGTATGAAACATCTTCCAGGGGAAGTTAATTTTCTTCTGAATGTGTCTGACAACGCTTTTTTCATTTCCCATCATAATAATCTCAAGTATGTTGCCTGTGTAGTCGTCGTAAGAATCTACTATTTTGTAGTCCGCGCCGAGCCTGTACATGAAATCCCGAAGGACAGAATTGCTTTCCGTGTAAACTATTTCATCTTCATGGACAAGAGCAATTCTTACAAAATATTTATCGGCAAAATCCATTGCCTTTTTAACTATTTTTGGGTCAACTACAGATTTGGAAATAACATTACCTTTAATATCTTTAATAAGAGCGCCGTTAATTGAAATTATTGGAATATCAATACCAAGTTCTTCTGCGAAATCTAATACGGAGGAATGAATCCTTTGCGTAGCGAATGTGATTTTCACATCTTTTGCCGCAAGCTTTTTAACAAGGGCTTTTGTCTCTTCACCTATCTCATTCTTGCTGTTTGCAATCGATCCGTCAACATCTGATACGATAAGCTTGATTTTCTTAAGTCTATCGTTTAATTTGTCATTGGGCATTAAAGCGAATTTATTTAATTTTTATGGAGAATACATATAACGGGTTAATTTAGCTATTTTTATTAACTTTTGAAATCTAAAACCGCTTGTAAAACGACCATTACAAAATCGAAAATGAGCAAAGTAAATACCTTATATCTCTCCAAATAAATAAAAAAGCTATAAACTTTACAAAAAATCAGCGATTATCCGCTTAATCCGTGAAAATCTGCGTTCTTTTTATAATAAAATACCCGTTTTATTACATTCAGATATTAATATTTTTTTAATATATTGATACATGGAACACAAAGACCTTAAAATTGCCGGCGGGAGAATTCTGATATCGGCTCCTCATTTATCGGATTTCTTTTCGAGAACTGTGATTGTAATGACAGAATACAACGAAAACGGTTCTCTTGGTTTTGTTATAAACAGACCTGTTGAAGGAAAACTTAACGAATTAATTGAAGACTTTCCCGAATTTGACGCGAGAGTTATGCTCGGCGGTCCTGTGGAGACTGATATCGTTAATTTCATACACAGAGCGGGCGATTTAGTCGATGGAGGTCTTGAGATTTGTAAAGGTATTTTCTGGGGCGGAAATTTTGAGACTGTTAAACTGCTTGCTGATACTAAGATACTAAATCCCAGAGATTTTATTTTCTTTCTCGGATATTCAGGCTGGAGTGCGGGTCAGCTTGACGGCGAGCTGAAAGAAAATACATGGATAGTAACTAAATCGGAAGCCGACCTGATTTTCGATACTGAACCCGATAAAATGTGGGCTGAAACTCTTAAAAGAATGGGAGGCGAGTACAATACGATAGCCAGCTTCCCCGTTGACCCGACTGTTAATTGATTTTAACAAATCAAAAATAATCTAACTCAAATTTATTAAGTATTATTTGTATATTAACAAAATATAAATCATTTAACATTTAATGGAAATCATTTTACATTCAGCATCAATCGCCTTTGTAACGCTGTTCCCGCTCGTTAACCCTGTAGGAGGAGTGCCGCTTTTCTGTTCATTAACCGCTGACAGTGATGAAGCGTACCGCAGGCAGATGTCTCTGAAAACAGCGATAAGCGTCGTTGCGATACTGATAGTATTTCTTTTTATGGGAAAACTTCTGCTTGAATTCTTTGGTATAAATCTGGCTGTACTTAAAATCGCAGGCGGATTAATTGTTGCGCATACTGCATGGGAAATGGTCACGAATAAAAGCAAGCTTTCGACTGATGAGACCCGCGAACTTAATGCAAAACAGGATATTTCATTCACACCTATGGCAATGCCTGTCCTTAGCGGTCCCGGCTCGATTGGCGCTGCTATCGGATTAACATCAGCAAAATCTATCACGTCGTACGATTACTACTTTGGCTATTCAATAGGTATTATTTTAATCGGTATAATCGTTTATGTATTGCTGATTCTTTCCACAAAACTGTTTAAGATTCTCGGGAATACGGGTATTGGAGTGCTTAGCAGAATAATGGGATTTTTTATACTCGCAATAGCTGTTCAGCTTATTTATGAAGGTATTATTTCCCTCAGATTATTTTAGTTTGAAGATGTAAATTACCCGAGTTCAAACGTTGTAATGCCGAATACATTATTGACAGGTATTTCCGGAATATACTGATTATACATTCTCACCGTTTCAAATACTTTTTTCATACACCTTTTTTCACAAATATTAACGGCTGACTGATTGACCGAGGGTACGTCAAGATAAAACTTTTCTACTCCGGGTATTGATTTCAAAAGGTCGGTTATTATTTCTTCTGCCGAAGACTCATCATCAGAAAATACAGGTCCTATCTTATAACCGCTGAAACATTGCCTTATAACTCCGTATCCTTTTACTTTACTTCCGTGCATTTTAACTTTTACGGATTTTGCGTTATTAAACCATTCTAACAAAAAACTTTTTCTGTCAGAAAGGAAATGCTTATTATCGAACTTATTTAGTTCATCAAATAAATTATCATTATAGTTAACTGTTTTTTCTGAGACTGATACGATTTTATTTATTCCTTCGTATCTGATGTTGTTGTACGCCAGCTTAAAACCTGCTCTTTCGTAATTCTTCTGCTGGGAAAGTACACCGTCTAATCCTGTATTTGTATCACCGGCATACTTGAGCGCTTTGTTCCATATTTTTATTCCGTAACCAAGATTTCTGTATTCACTCTTGACAATATAAAACCCCAGAAAAGAGAAATTGTCATCATATTTCACGCATGATATCGTTGCAATGGGAATGTTATCGAGTAAACCAACAAAAAATCCATGATTATCCACTTCCCAAAATACCATACCATCTTTAACCCCCGGATTCCAGCCCTCTTCTCTTGCATAATCCAGAAAGATTTTAATTTCTGAAAATTCAGCATTTCTGATTACATAATCGCTAATCATTCTTCGTAATATGTTTTAAATTTATGAATGCGGCTAAATATCCCGATTTTGACACTTAATTTCCATTTACTTAAGTTTTTAAATCTAAATTTTATATCCTGAAGAAATACGACATAATGTCAATAAATCTGCGGTAATCCGTATAATCAGTGGAAATCCGAGTTCAATTTTCTTTCAGTATTATAGTTTTTTGGACAAATCTTAATTTTTATTTAACAGGGATTGATATATGTTTTGAAATTAAGGTCAAAAATTGTTATATTGAATGTTTTATAAATCATAATATCGAAAAATGTTTGCAATCGTTGATATAAAAGGCTCACAATACAAGGTTCAGGAAAAACAGACTTTATTCATACCTAAGGTAACAGGCGAAAAAGGTGCGAAAGTTAATTTTGACAAAGTTCTTATATTTTCACCCGATGCTAAAGCTATCGAAGTCGGTACTCCTGTATTGAATCATAACATTGAAGCTACAATTTTAGACCATGTGAAAGATGAGAAGATAATCGTGTTCAAGAAGAAGAGAAGAAAAGGTTACAAGGTTAGAAAAGGACACAAACAGCAGTACACAAAAGTACAAATTGACAAAATAAATTAATAAATAATATAAGTTATGGCACATAAAAAAGGATTAGGCAGCTCTAAAAACGGCCGCGATTCAAATTCACAGAGACTCGGTGTAAAGAAGTTCGGCGGAGAAGTTGTTAAAGCAGGTAACATTCTCGTCAGGCAAAGAGGAACAAAATTCATTCCCGGAAAGAACGTTGGTCTTGGAAAGGATTATACAATCTTTGCATTGATTGACGGCAAGGTAAAGTTTACTGATAAACAGGGAAGAAAAATTCTTAACGTACTACCGGTAGAATAATAGCAATTAGTTTTTGTATATTAAAAAGCCCGTTTACAACGGGCTTTTTTGTTATCTGATACCTTGTCAGCAGTTCGTTGCTTAAACTTTTTGTCCGTCTGGTTTAGTTTGTTGAAAGTCTTCCTTTTTGGTAAAATACTCAAGACCCAAAACCAATAACATTGAACAGATTAAAGATATTTTCTGCATGATAGCCAATAAACCCCAATCGCCTGAACCGTATAAGTATAAAGTAAAGTAAAAAATCAACATACAAATTATACAGCAGAATTTAAGTAAATGAAGCTTTGTCTTTAGGATATATACTGTAACATAAAATAAACTAAGCATAAACAAAGTGCTCGATACTGTTATCATTATGTCGTGCAGAGGTGTTGCGATTAGGATGCTGAATATTATGTTAGTATACCCTATTAGTTTTAAGACAAAAGCAGCGTGTCTTTCAGTTATCTTTTTTGACATATGGATAAAAAATATTCCATAACCAACAGAGTGGAATACCATTCCAATGATTGCCCAAATTCTGGACGAGTTATCTATGCCATTTATTGCTTTTTCTGCAAACAAGTTACTTATAAAATTTCTTGTCCAATCAAATCCTGTAGAATTTTTGTCAAGCAATGAGCCGCCAGGATAAACTGAGACTGCTATTGCTAAGAAAATCAAGGAAATGATCACGCATATTAAAACCGAATATTTCTTCATAATTTGCTTAATTGTTAAATTACCCATTTGTCTCTTAAGTTGTTTGGTCATTTGATTAAATATTGGTTACCAAACTAATAACGATTTCCTATTGTTTCTGACGGCATAGACTTTTGAATAACAGCCAAATCAGTTTCTGTTATTTCCACTTGATATGCACCTAAATTCTCTTCGAGGCGGTGAACTTTCTTAGTACCCGGAATAGACACGATTTCATCGTTTTGACTCAGTACCCATGCAAGTGCAACTTGTGCTTTGGAAACTTTTTTATCTTGTGCAATTTGCTCCACAACTTCTACAAATTTTAGATTTTCCTTTATCGCTTCATCTGTAAAACGCGGATTACTTAGACGAAAATCTCCTTGTTCTAAATCTGCTCTGCTTTTTATCGCTCCCGTTAAGAACCCTCTTCCCAAAGGACTGTATGCCACAAAGGTGATGCCGAGTTCTTTACAAACATCAAAAATCTCTTTTTCCGGTTCACGGCTCCACAAGGAATATTCGCTTTGAAGCGCTGTTATCGGATGAACAGCGTGTGCTCTGCGAAGCGTTTCTGCATTAACTTCTGAAAGCCCTAAATGCTTTACCTTTCCTTGTTTGACCAATTCACTCATTGCACCAACTATTTCTTCAATTTCAACTTTCGGATCTTGCCGATGCATATAATACAAATCAATTGTATCAATTCCCAAATTTTGAAGACTTTTTTCGCAAGCTTGCCTGATGTATTCCGGCTTACCGTTAAGTCCAAGAAATTCACCATTGGGTCCCCGCATCACAGCAAATTTCGTCGCTAAAATCACCTCGTCCCAACGACCCTTAAATGCTTTTCCTAATAGTCGTTCATTAGCTCCCCAGCCGTACATATCGGCTGTGTCGAAAAAATTAACGCCTAAGTCGATGGCTTTATGCAATGTATTTATGGATTCTGTTTCATCAAAAGCTCCATAAAACTCAGACATACCCATACATCCAAGACCTATTCTATTCACTCTCAAGGTACTGTGCCCTAATATTGTTTGTTTCATTTTATTTTTAGTTTTAATATAACTAATTTATTTTTTAACGTTTAATAATCCTTGTGGAAAGCAGTAATAATTATTCTTACTTCCAGCAAATAGTTTTTGTATATTAAAAAGCCCGTTTTCAACGGGCTTTTTTGTTATCTGATGATTAATCTTAACTTACTACTTTTAACATCGATTTGACATCGTTCGCCGATTTATCAAGAGCAGCTTTCTCTTCATCTGTAAGCTTCAACGGAACGATTTCTTCCATCCCCTGTGCACCTATCTTTATCGGTACGCCGAGACATATATCATTATAACCGAATTCACCCTGCAGGTAAACGCAGCCTGCCATAATCCACTTTCTGTTGTTAACTATTGCGTCAATCATCTGAACTGTTGATGCCGCAGGTGCGTAATAAGCACTTCCTGTCTTGAGAAGTTTTACGATTTCTGCTCCGCCGTTTCTTGTTCTCTCAATCAAAGTTTCAATTCTGTTCTTCGGCAGTAAGTCCGTAAGAGGAATACCAGCTACTGTAGTATATCTGATTAACGGCACCATTGAGTCGCCGTGGCCTCCGAGCACGATTGCATTAATATTTTCTATAGAAACGTTTAGTTCCATACAGATGAAAGCCTTGAAACGCGCAGTATCAAGTACACCTGACATACCAATTACCCTGTTTCTCGGGAAATGGCTGTTAACAAATGACACGTACGTCATTGCATCAAGCGGATTCGAGACCACAATTATAATTGCATTCGGTGAATACTTTACAATTTCTTTTGTGGCATTAGAAACTATTTCAGCATTGATATTCAAAAGGTCGTCTCTTGACATTCCGG
>Ga0172380_10003715_pt1 | contig 20559 bp, 12 predicted proteins | sample Leawe162metaG_FD_119747 | JGI IMG/M metagenome (GOLD analysis project Ga0172380, IMG submission 119747) | Leachate microbial communities from a municipal landfill in Southern Ontario, Canada - Leachate well 162 metaG | ecosystem: Engineered > Solid waste > Landfill > Unclassified | place... | reverse complement strand
TTTGCGCGCATATTTTTCAGGAACTCCATCGCCACCGGGGAAATATACCCGTGCGAATCGGCCGAAAGCCTCGCGTCAATCTTCCGTACCGGCGACGAGGCGCAGATCAGCCTGGCGGAAGAATCCATCACCTGCCGCCGCACCGGGAAGAAATACAAGCTGAAGTCGCTCGGCTCGGTCCTGCCGGTGATCCAGGCGGGAGGGCTGTTTGAATATGCCCGGAAGACGGGTATGATTGGCGCTAAGACAAGCACCCAACATCAGAAAACAAATACCAAATAACTTCCAATATCAAAATATCAACGAACGAAACAAACAAGATATACGATTTGGAAGAAAGGACATTTCAATTTGCCAAAGCAACTGCCATGCTCTGCAAATAACTGCCAGCCACTTCAATAAACAAAGAATATATTTAACAGCTAATCAGATCTTCCGGTTCAACCGGGGCAAATTATATCGAGGCCAATAAAGCCTTAAGCAAGAAAGATTTTGCAATGAAGGTTAAGATTTGCCGCAGAGAAGCAAAGGAATCCATTTTCTGGCTTAGGTTGCTCATCGAGACAAATTCCGAAGATTTCAAGCAAGAAGGTTCTGTCCTGAGAAATGAAGCGACTGAATTGAAAAAAATATTTTCAGATATAATCTCAAAGTCATCTTAATTGTCATTTTCGGCAATTTGATGGTATTTGGAATTTGGCGCTTGTATATTGGTGCTTATCAATGGAAATTATTGCATTTGCCAACCAGAAGGGCGGCGTCGGCAAGACCACCACGGCCGTGAGCCTGGCCGCCTGCCTTGCCGACAAGGGCGTCAAGGTGCTCCTGGTAGACTTTGACCCCCAGTCCAACGCCACCAGCGCGGTCGGCGTCGGGAGGCAGCCGGGGCACAGCGCCTACCCCGCCCTGATCGGAGAGGGAAAGCTCAAGGATGAAATCCGCAACACGCCCATCAAGAACCTTGACCTGATCCCCTCCGAGCTCAACCTGGCCGGGGCCGAGGTGGATATCGCCCGCTCCGACAACTACCTGCACTGCTTCAAGAACGTGCTCTCCGAGCTTGCCGCCGAAACCGATTACGAATACATTTTCATCGACTGTCCCCCCTCGCTCGGCATCCTCACCAGCAACGCCCTCATGGCCGCCGGCGGGGTCGTGATCCCCGTCCAGTGCGAGTACCTCGCCCTGGAGGGCCTGAGCATGATCACCGACCTGATCAAGATGCTCGCCGCTGGCGGTAACGCGCGGCTGAAGCTCGACGGCATAATCATGACTATGTTCGACGGTCGCACTAACCTTTCCTCCGAAGTTGTCGCGGAAGTCAGGAAGCACTTCGGCGACCTGGTATACAAGACACATATTCCCAGGAGCGTGCGCATAAGCGAGGCGCCCAGCTACGGCCAGCCCATCACCGCCTACGACACCCACTCCACCGGGGCGGCGGCCTACCGCGCCCTGGCCGTTGAATTCATCAAGCGCCACCGGCCGCCGGCCGCGGCAAAAAGCCCGCTACCCAACGCGCACGCGACGTTATCCTCAAGGGAAAGGCTGCGCCGCTGCTACTTTTACGAAGAGCTCGATCGCCCCGGGGTCTACGTCAGGACCGGGTTCCCGGAAAACGACCCCACCTACGACGGGCTCAAAAACTACCTGGCGGAACACGGCGACCTTAAGACAGGCTGGAGCCCCGGTTTCCTCGAGAAACAGCCCCCAACGGAAACTGCGACCGGGGCACATTCCCCTGAATTCGACCGGCACACTGTCCGCCTGCAAACCCCGCAGGGCCCGCTGCAATCGGCGCGCCTGGTCAGCCGCGCGGGACAGCCGGGGCTGCAGGAGGAATTTTTCATCAAAACGCGCGAAGACGCCGAAAAGTATCTTTCGCTGCCCCAGCCCGGAATCGAAGGCGAGGTCGGCTCGTTTTTCGAGGCCGTCAAACACTCCGGCGAACGGGGCATTGTCGAAGCGGGGTTTTTCAACCCGGCCGGATTCGTGGCAGAGCTGACGGGCTCCGAGCAATTTGCCGTGATGACCGTGTCCGACCGCGACGTCCTCCACGCCCTGTGCGAAAGGCGCATGCAAGCCACCCTCCGGATCATAAAATTCCTCATCGAGCGCAAGGTGGGGCCGTATTTCGCATTTGCGGGAGAAGAATATGTCGTGCCGCCCCTGCACGGCCCGGAGGATTTCAAAGACTTTATCGTCCGGTACGACAAGCCCATCATAGACCTCATCCACGAGGCTGGCGGGAGAGTGCACATCCACTGCCACGGCCGCATTAAAAATGTTTTCAGGCATTTCGTCGAGATGGGCGCCGACGTCCTGCACCCCTTCGAGGCGCCTCCCATGGGCGACATCACTGCCGCGGAAGCGAAGGAAATGGCGCGCGGCAGGATGTGCCTGGAAGGGAACATCCAGATCGCGGCCATGTACGAAAAAAGCCCGGATGAAATCCGGGCCGAAACTGCCGCGCTAATCAAGGACGCTTTCGGCGACCGGAAGGGGCTTATTGTCTGCCCGACCGCCTCACCTTACATCCGCGGCGCCGGGCAAAAATGCCTCGGTCAGTTCAAGGCCATGGTTGAAGCGGTCAGGAGCTGGCGCGCCTGAGCTTCCGCAAGCTGGCTGCCAGGGCGATCTTCCTGATGGCGGGGATGCGGTCCACGAACAAAACGCCGTTCAAATGATCGAACTCGTGCTGGATCACCCGCGCCATGAGCCCGCGGGCTTCAATCTTGCGCTCGTTGCCCTGTAAATCCACGAACGACACCTCAATTTCAAAGGCCCGGTGCACCGGGGAAAATATGCCGGGAAAGCTCAGGCATCCTTCCTGCTGGGTATGGGCGCCGCGGCGCCCGCCCAAAACGGGATTGATAAGCACCAGCGGCGTTTTTATGCCGGGGTTAAGCCGCTCGCCGCCGGGCTTGTCCAGATCATACTGTGCGGGAACGTGCATGACGAAAATGCTGAGGGTCTGCCCGACCTGCTGGGCCGCCAGGCCGACGCCGTTTTTAACGCGCATCAGATCCAGCATGGCATCCGCCAGCCTTTTCAATGCGCCGTCGATGTTGCTGACCGGCAGGGCCTTGCTCCTCAAAACCGGGTTCCCATATGTTACAATCTTATCCATGTCCGCCAGCTTCCTTTTTTAGAAAAAATAGCATTCCCGCCGGCGGGATCAAGGGAAATATGCGCGACAAGGCCGCATATCCTCCTTGCATTCGGTTCCGGCTTTCGTATAAATTTACACCATGGAAAAGGCGCTCATAATAATTCCCACCTACAACGAGGCCGAGAATGTCCGCGCGATCGCCGCCGCGGTTTTCAGCGCCTGCGATGGGGCGCACATTCTTTTCGTGGACGACAATTCGCCCGACGGGACCGGGAAAATTGCCGATGAGATGGCCGCCGCCGACAGCCGCGTGCGCGTAATCCACCAGGAGGACAAGCGCGGCCTGGGCCGGGCCTACATCGCCGGGTTCAAGTGGGCCCTCGCGCGCGACTACGACCTGATTTTCGAGATGGACGCCGACTTTTCCCACAATCCTTCCGAAATCCCGAAGTTCATCGCCGCCGCCCGCGGCGCCGACCTGGTGCTGGGATCGCGCTACGTGAACGGCATCCGGATCATCAACTGGCCGCTCAGCCGGCTCTTTCTAAGCCAGGGCGCGGGCACCTACGTGCGCCTGGTCACCGGCATGCCTTTCAGCGACCCGACCGGCGGCTACAAGTGCTTCCGGCGGCCGGTGCTCGAGGCCATCGACCTCGACCGAATAAAATCCAACGGCTATTCCTTCCAGATTGAAATGACCTACACGGCCTGGAAGCTTGGCTTCCGCGTCGAGGAGGTGCCGATCATTTTCGAGGATCGGCGCTCGGGCCACTCCAAGATGAGCTCGAATATCATCCGCGAGGCGCTCTGGATGGTAATGCAGCTGCGGCTCAGGCCGCTTCCGGCGAAGAGGAAATGAGGAAACGCTCAACTTCCAACGCTCAACGTTCAACGGCGGAAAAGCTGGAGAAAAATGAGATACTGGAAGAAATGCAGATACATACAATCTCCACTTTTAAACTTCCCGCTTGAAACTTCGGATTTAATTTAAATGTTGGACGTTGAATGTTGAATATTTCCGGGTCTTAGCATGAATTTGCGCGACATAATCATCGAGCTGCGCCCGCGGCAGTGGACCAAGAACCTGATTGTCCTGGCGGCGTTTGTCTTCGCGCTCGGCGACAAGCAGCAGCACCTGCTGCTTTCCACGGCCGGCGCTTCCATCCTGGCCATGATCCTCTTTGCCGCCGCATCGAGCGGGGTCTATGTCTGGAACGACATATGCGACCGCGAGCGCGACCGCGTGCACCCCGTCAAGAAAAACCGGCCCGTAGCTGCCGGCCGCATCCCACCGGCTGTGGCCCTGATCATGGCCGCGGTTCTCATCGCGGCCGCTTTGCTCGGGTCGTTCCTGCTGAACGCGCGCCTCGGGCTGATCATCCTGGCCTACATCGCCCTCCAGGGCGCCTACACCCACCTGCTCAAGCACGTGGCGCTGGTTGACGTTTTTGTCATCGCCTTCGGCTTTGTCCTGCGGGCAGTGGCCGGGGCAGTTGCCATCAGCGTGGTCATTTCTCCATGGCTGCTTATCTGTACGTTTCTCATGGCGCTTTTCCTCGCGCTCTGCAAGCGCCGGCACGAAAAGCGCCGGATGGATAACGGCGAAGACGCCGCGGCGCGCCCGAGCCTGCAGGCCACCAACGAGCGCCTTTTGGACCAGCTCATTGCCGTCACGGCCGGGGCGGTGATTGTGGCTTACGCGGTATACACCCAGTGGCCGGAAACGGTGGCCAAGTTCCAGACCACCCGCCTGAGCCTGACGATCCCCTTCGTGGTCTTCGGCATCTTCCGCTACCTGCACCTGGTCTACAACCGCGAAAAGGGTGACCAGCCCGAATCTATCCTTCTGACGGACCTGCCGCTGATCGCCAGCGTCATCATCTTCGGCTTCGCCGTGATCGCGCTGGTGGTGATATAGATCATCCAAGGTGGCGTCTCGCAAACCAAATCTCTCACATCGCCGATCATCGTTCATAGCAGCGCTAATTTCGTTGTGAAAAGGCGTCGGCCATTCCGGCCCATCTGCGCCGTTGCCGCCTTCGCGCATACACGAGTATAGCGCTTCACTCGGCGCCGACGCATCTGAACCGGACTAGCCTTGCTTTTCCCAATCCCTCGACAGGCTCGGGAAGCGAAATTCGCCCTGCGATTATGCCGTCCAATCCGTCAGCTGACGGATTGGACTGAATAAGAATTGATTTGCCTTTTGCCAAACCAAAGTCTTTTTTCCAAATGCTCATATAACGCCTGTCTTTATTAGCTGGAATGGAGGCGTCCAAAAAGATCTCCTCGAAAGTGTATTATGGCTGCCCAGCCCATGCCTTTGGCTTGGCAAGCGCAGGTTAACCACGCGCAGCGCGTGGTCAAGGTTTAAACGGAAGGATAACCCGGTATGAAATAATCAGCGCATGGCCCAGCCGGCGGCGAGCATGGCGAGGTAGTTTTCGACCGGGACGTAATCGGGAATGCTGTTGCCGGAGCCCAGCGCGTAGCCGCCATCCGCGCCGCACTCATCGATGAGCTGGCTGGCAAACAGGGCTATTTCAGCCGGGGTGCTCCGGCAGAGGCGGTCGACATCCAGCCCCCCCAGGATGGCGATACGCTTGCCGTATTTTTTCTTGGCCTCAGTAACCGGCAGGATGGCGTCCTCGTAGGAATGCTTGGCATCTATGCCGACTTTATCTATCAGGTCATCCATGACGGCCGCCAGGTTGCCGCAGGAATGCATGATACAGGGCTTCCCGTATCCGTGCGCGATTCCGGCGATCTTTTCATACCAGGGGAAAACAAACTCCCTCAAATCGCGCGGCGCAACCAGGGTTTGCGTCTTGAAGCCGAGGTCGTCGCTTATGACCACCGCGCCGACATCCCTGATACCCGCCATACCCTCGTAGACATGCAGATAGAGTCTGCCGATGCGCTCGAAGAGCATAGCCGCCAGCTGGCGGTCGTCGGCCAGGAAAAGGCACAAATTCTCGTAGCCGCAAACCTGCTGTGCCATCTCGAAAATGCCGCCGGTCTGCCCGATCATTTTCATGCCCTCAGGCAGGGCCCTGGCAACGGCATGGAATTCATCAAAGGCGATCATGTCGGGCGAAGGCCAGCGAAACTTTTCAAACCCGGCCCGGTCATTGACGGGGTATCCTTTCCTGCGGTCAACGAGGTCGCCATGCTCCAGGGGTATGCCCGGCCAGGCCGGAACGTAGTCATAGCCCGCGCGGTAATAAAACTCAACGGTTGAAACCCGGTCGGTCAGCGGCTTGCCAAGCAGCTTTTCCATGACCGGCCCGTTCACGAACAGCTCGTAAAACGGCACTCCGCCCGCGCGGCCTTCGCGCAGCAGCGCCTTTCGCAGATGCCTGAAATCCGGCGCAGGTTTTATCCCGGTTTCCCGGAGAGTTTTCATGGTTTTAGCCGGCGTTAGAATACAAGCCGGCCCAGCGCATTGGTATCCGTCACGGAAGGCGCGTCGCTCCATAGCATTTGTTGGCCGATCCGGTTCCTGGCGGCGTTGAAGCCCCAGCTCTCGCCCGCCGCGGGCGCTTTTTCGCTTAAATCTGAGAACGGGATCTTGAACCACGCCGTCCAGACCCGGTTGCCCAATGTATAGGGGCCCTTTACACCGCTGACCTTGAAGGCAAACTCCAACTTGCCGTTCCACTTCGCGTCCTCGGTCATGCGGTTTTTATCGTTCGGCGCAATGGCAGAGTCGTAGCGCGATCCTTTCACCGGGTTGGCGGCCAGCCGGTAGATTTTGCCTCCCGGCGGTATGATCCCGATTTCAACATATTCCTCCTTGAATATGTCGCCGTCTCGCTCCTTGCCGTACATGTCTTCCGGATGCTTCGAGGGGTACAGGCAGTCAACGCGGACGTAGAGGTTGTCAGTGTCGCGCAGAACCTTCATGGTCGTCCTGGCGTTGGCGTACGGCATGCCGCCGCGGTCCTTGAAGAATGAATCCGCCACTTTATCCCACGCATTGGAGCTGTCTATCCCGGGCGCTTCTTCAGCCGTGACAACCTTGAGCTCGTGCTTGTCATCGAGAATGCCGGCGCGGATGGCTTTTGTGTCCCAGTTGAGGCAGGTGTTTTTCCACTGCTGCTGGTAAAGGTCGCTCTCAAGCGCTGCGTGGCTGTAAAAGTGACCGCAGAAAGGGCGCATCTCGGGCCAGTCGCTCAGGGGCTTTAAGGAAGAGCGGCCGGTGCCGCCGGCAAGCTGCTCGAGAAAGGCATGCCAGGCATCAATCGCATCCACCAGGGGGTCCAGGTAGATCTTGGACTTGTTCATCGTCCACGCGTTCTGCAAATAAAAGATCTTCGACATGCCCTTGATGTAGTCGAACTCGATCCGGATGAGGTGGAGGCGCGCCTTCACGTCCAGATCCTTCGCATTCTTTTCAGCCGAGGCCAGGCAGGATTCCGCGTCGGCCATGTATTCCGGTGTGAACATGCTCATCACGTGCCACTTGCTGTCGTGGTACCGGGAACGCGAATACTTGCGGCTCCAGGCGGGCATAAAGACCCCGTAGAAGTCGGAATATATCGCAATCTGCGTGTGCAGGAGGTCATAGAAGTGAGTCATGGACGGAGCCACGTTGCCGAATGCGGCCTCGCAGAACTCCTTGTAAATCTCCTTCCACTCTGCGGCGGGATCGTCCATCATGCGGCCGTAAACGTAGTAGGCCGGGGCCTGCATCCCGCGCACGTAGCCGAGCGCGCCGTCGCGCATGGACCACTTCACATTGTTGCGTGCCTGGGCCAGTACGACCTCCGCCATGTGCTCGGGCGTCCGCTCCGGCACATAGGGTCCGGCCTGGCCGAAACCGGTGAAGGTCTCCTCGAAGCCGCAGATCCCGGCGGGAAACTCTATCCCTTTGATCCGGTCAAAATCCAACTGTGAGGCATACTGAATTTTAACTATCACATTTTCAGGAAATTTCCTGATCACTTGCGCGTTGACAGGGGTATCCTGGTAATCCAGCAGGACGATCTTCACCTCCGGGTATTTCTTTCTGATGCGCTCCGTGATGCCGAAAAACGCCTGCCAGAGCTTGCCGGATTTGCCGCGGGCATACATCTCTTCGGAGGATTCGCACTTCATGCCGAAAAGCTTGTTGCAACCATCGCAGTTGCAGCGGCAGAGGCAGTAGCCGTCCAGGGTGGAGATGGAGATTATTTTATCGCCGTTCGTTATCAGGTTTTCCGCCGCCTTGAACATGAGGTCCTGGACGCCCTTTTGCGTTACGCAGTACATCATGTTGTCGTCGAAATTTATTTTCAGCTCGCAGGCGCGCTTGCCGTCATTCATCAGCGCGAAATATTCAGGGTTGCTCTTCGCGTACTGGGCCGGGGGGATGGCCTTGTACCACACGACGTTGCCCCCCATGATGTTGCTCAGCATCGGGAAGAAATTCATCGCGATCTGGTAGAAAGTCTCGTAGGCGGCGTCGTGGTTGGAGCGCATAAGGGGAGTCTTTTTGAGGTCGAGGCTGTCCGGCACCGCGATCTTCGGCGTCGGGGTGAACGCGATGCTCCTCGTATCAACATTAAGGGTGCCGTCCGGATTGTATGTGCTTAGGCCGTCTCCGCGCGTGTTGTAGTGGCTCTGGTCCATGTTCACGAAAAGGAACCGCACCCCGGCGCGCTCGCGCAGGAAGTCGCAGGCGCCCTTGACCGTTCCCAGCAGCGCCAGGGGCGTGTTCGTGGCCCCGCGAACCGTTTTGAAAGGATCTTTTTTATCGTTCCCGGCTATGATCAGGTTTTTGCCAGCAACCTTCTGGTAATAAGTCCAGTCTTCGAGCTGTTCGGTCTTTATGCCGTTTTTTTTCGCGAACTCGGTTGCGCCGAGATAAATGCCGGGCTTGTCCGCCGCCTTCGCGCTTTCCTTCACCACCTCGATCTTGAAGCCGTTCTTCTTAAAGGCGGCCTGCACCAGGCTGGCGCTTGCGGTGAGCCATTTGTCCACGATCTCGTCCGCGGCCTTGTCCGGGATCACGATCTGGTAATCACACTTGCCGTTTTCGGCTATGACGAGCTCCGCGGCAGACGCGACGGACACGGCGAGGGCCATGAAACACAGGCACGCGAATTTATTCAGCATTTTTTTATTCCTTTCGTTTTACCTTTGGCTCAAGACGCCTGTTAATGAACTTACACTATATTCAGCCCAAGACAATCATGCTTTCATTCGAAATGCAGGCGCTATAGTTCAAATTGCGCCGACATCCACCCACTCGCCCGGCCTGGCGAGAGCGCTTGCGCCGGCCTCAAGGAGCGCGGCCACTTCAAGCGTTTCCTGCTTCGGCACGGGAGATTGGCCCGTATCGAAAAACGCCAGCATGGCCTCGATGAAGCGCGGAAAAAAATCGGCCATTTCGTTTATCGCCAGCGACTTGCCGGGACCATACTGGGCGGAGCAGCGAAACGGGTGGCGCGGAAGCAAATTCACGGTGCCCATCCGGCCGGCGCCGTAATCTACAAGCATGAGCTGCCCGTCCGGAAGGGAATATTGCATGACCCTCCGCGCGCCGGGCCCCATAAGCATCACCAGCATTTCCAGCTGGTGGACGGCATAGACCTGAAATTTGCCCGCCCCCTGGATCGCGGCAAAATTGGCTTTTTGGCCCGCCAACTCGTTCCCGAGGGCGCTTTCGAGGGCCGAGCCAAAGCGCAGCGCCGAGGACGACATCAGAGGGGTTGAATATTCTTCAGCCTTCGCGAAGAGCCGCCTGGCAGCGGCAAGGGTCGGAGCGAAGGGCTTGTCTATGCAAACCGGCTTGCCGCTGCGCAGGGGCAAATCGGACAGCCTTTCGTGCTCCTCCGGGTTGTCGGGCGAGAGAACCACGATGCAGTCGCATTCCGCCACGATTTGCTCAATGCTCGCGGCCCCGGCCACCTTCTGCCAGGCGCACCATTCGCCAAGGGATTTTTTCCCTTCCTTCCTGGCCTCGTCCCAGGCAAGGGCGACCTCGAACATGCCCTTTCGGGACGATTCGCGGATCATTCGGGGATAATTGTTGGCGTGCCACTCGTCAATGCAATGGTCTATGAATCCAATTTTTTTCATCCCTCGAACACCTCACTTTTCCGGCAGCGGCTCCGGCCAGGCCGTTTCAATCCCCTGCCCCGCGATCAGTTTCTGAAAATCTGCCAGCAATTCCGGGCGCTCCCGCACCGCGCGCGGGGGCACCTTTTTTAAAAGGGCAAAGGAAGCGAGCAGGCCGGCCGCCTCGCCAATGTTCCACTCAACCGGGTGCAGGCGGTAGCACCCGTTGGTGATATGGGTCGTTCCGATGTTCTTGCAGGCCGGCAGAAGGTTTTCCATGCGGATGGGGATGAGCGCGCCGAGCGGTATCTGGAACGGGCTGGAGGCGATATCTATGTAGTTGGCCCCGCTGGCGGAAGGGTGCAGGTCTATCCGGTAGCATCCCACGCCGACGCTGTCGGGGAAAAATTCCGCCGGGCGGCCGCCGCGCGCCTCCAGGCCGACGTGGTTCTCCGTTACGGTGAACAAGGCCTTTATCCGGCGCGATTCGCGGAAGTAGGCGCTCTTAGCAAGGCCGTCGTCCGTGCCGGCAATCTCCGGGCAAAGGTACAGCCCCGGGTAGCCGGCCTTATTGCCGTCGGGATGGGGCGCTTCCGTCTGGAGCCAGTACAAAAGGCTCAGCGAAAGCTGGCGCGATTCTTCAAGGCAGCGCTTGACCTCCGGGTCGGGCTTGTCAATGACGTTGCCTTCCCAGTAGTCATTCTGGGGCCAGTTCACCAGCGTCACCTCGTCCGGCTCTGAACCCTGCGGGTAGTGCGCGCCGGCGCGCAGGCGGCGGTAGAGCCAGAGCGACCGGATGGAAGGATCTTCCGGAAAAAGCGCCGAGGGATTAGGTTTGAGTGTGATCGGATGGGTGTAATACCAGTCCAGCAGCCTGCCCGGCCACGGGGGCGTCAACGAGGGGACATAATTGCGCCACCGGTCATACCGGGCCGGCCGTTCGATCACGTGCTCGGCGCGCGGATCGTAGCCGACGGGAAAGCACCATGTAAACGACTGGACATTTTCCGGCTGCGCTTTACCGACCACCGCGTGCGGCTCGCCGGTTTCATCGCGCGACTCCGCCCCGCTCACATACTCAGCTCCGCACAAAGGCAGGAGGTCGCCCAGCTCGGTGGCGTCCAGCACGTATTCGGCGGCGATGGTTTCCTCCAGGCCGGTCTGCATGTTGAGGAATGTAACCGTCGTGATACGGTCGTGATCAACCCTGGCTGCCGCCGCCTTCCTGTGATACAAGACGCGAATGAGGCCGGCGGAACGGTACCAGGCCGCCATCTGATCCAGGGCCGCCACCGCCGCCCGCGGCTCATGGCACAGGCGCGAAACCCCGCCCTGGCCGGGGTTCAGGCAAGGGTCGCGGCGCGCAGAATCGGAAAGCTGGTAATGGCGGCGGTAGTAGTCGCGGATTGATTCCCGCAGCTGGCGGTAGCGCGCGGTGCAGCCGAATTTTTCAATCCAGCGGTGCTCGTCCGGGGGCACGATCTGGGAGGTGAGCTGCCCGCCCAGCCAGTCGGTTTCCTCCGTTATCACCACGCGCAGGCCCATGGAAGCCGCGGCCAGGGCTGCGGCGCAGCCGCCGGTGCCGCCGCCGGCCACGAGAATCTGAGCGTGGTTATCAATAGTCAATCAAATATCTCCCAGGCATAGGATACGCTTGATCGTTTTCATCAAAGTAGCACAAAACCTGTAAGGGTCAAGCAGGTACCCCGCCAGATCGCCGCCAGACTTGACCCGGCGGCCCTGTTCCGGTAGATTTGGCCCCTATGAAGGCAATCATAAACACCAAGCTTGTTCTTGAGGAAAACATTATCCTGGACGGCGTGCTGCTCCACGATGGCGGCCGCATCGTCGCCTGCGGCGGAGCGCGCAGCCTGGCCGTTCCCGCTGGGACCGCGGTAACCGACGCGCGCGGCCTGTACACCATCCCGGGCTTCATCGACATCCACAACCACGGCTCGGGCGAGCACAGAATGTACCGGAACCCCGAATCCGTTTGCACGCGCTACCTTGACCACGGCACTACGACGGCCCTGGCGTGCTGCTCCTACGGACAGAATTTTGATTCTTTCCTGGCAGGCATCAGGACCATCCGCGCGGCTGCGGGCAAGGGCGACTGCCGCATCATCCAGGGCCTGTACCTGGAAGGCCCGTACATGAACGTCAAATACGGCGCCGGCGCGCGCGACAATCCCTGGGGGGCGCCGGTCAACGCGAGGGAATACAAGCCGCTCGCGGATGCCGCGGGGGACTTCGCCCGGATATGGTGCGTGGCGCCCGAGCGCGAGGGCGTGGAGGAGTTCATGCAATACGCCCGGCAGGTCAACCCCGGTGTCCTCTTCGCCATGGGCCACTCGGAGGCGCATCCGGACCAGGCGAAAAAGCTTAAAAAATACGGCCTAAAAGTCCAGACGCACCACACGAACGCGACGGGCATCGTACTCACCAACGGCAGCAGCGGCAAGGGCATCCGCGACGTCGGCCCCGACGAGGCGGTTTGGTACGACGACGACATCTACGCGGAACTTATCAGCGACGAGCTGGGTATTCACGTCCGCCCGCACATGCAGCGCCTGGCGGCGAAAATCAAGGGCATCAACCGCATCATCCTGATCACCGACTCGACCGACAGCGTGGAAAGCGGCGGCCAGGCGCCCGAGGCCCTCCGGCACGCCCGGGACATAAACTTCGACAAGTATGGCGCGGTCTCCGGCAGCAAGCTCTCGATGGACGTAGCCTGCCGCAACTTCATGAGCCACACCGGCTACGGCATCGGCCACATCGCCCGCATGGCGAGCCTCAATGCCGCCCGGCTCCTGGGAATAGACGGCGAGCTGGGCTCAATCGCGGAAGGCAAGAAAGCCAACCTGCTCATCTGCGATGATACCTTCAACATCGACCGGGTCATATTCGAGGGCGAGACGGTGCGGGGTTAAGGGGGGAGAAGGCGCCCGCTGAACCCGGGGCCTTGACCTTAAATTTGCTGTATGGAAAGGGCGGCCGGGGCCACTATATAAAAAACAATTGATTTTTGCACGCAACCCGGTACATTGCCACTGCTTGTGCCCGCATATTTAATGAGCGCCCGCAATACATTTATCAGTCTGCGGCCGACCGCCTTGGCGCTGGGCTGCCTTATGCTGCCGATTGCCCTCGCCTCAGCCGGGACCTGGAAGTTCGCCGTAGCCGGCGACTCGCAAGGCGACGGCGTCGTGACCTCGACCGCCTGGGTTAACACCAACGCGCTCCGGGCGGTGGCTTGCCGGATTACCAACGACCAGCCCCGGTTTGTCCTGCTCACCGGCGACCTCATTTGCGGCAGCAACGCTCCCGGCGCCACCAATCTCCAGGCCCAATACGCCGCATGGTCCAACGCGTTCTCGCCGGTTTTTTCCGCCGGCATCGGCATATATCCCCTGCGCGGCACCCACGAGACATACGGCGACCCCGACGGCAGCGCCTTTACTTCCTTTTTCGCCAATGCCGCGTTAAGCAACGGGCCGGAAGGCGAAACCGGCCTGACCTACAGCTTCACTTTCAACAACGCCATGATCATCGGGCTCGACCAGTATAAGGCCCCCCACCGGGTCAACCAGGACTGGCTGGACAGCCAGCTGGCCGCCCTGGAAGCCCGCCGCGCCACCAATCCCTGCCCGCACGTGTTTGTCTTCGGCCACGAGCCGGCCGTGCAGGTCACGGGCAGCGACTGCCTGGCCACCGAAAATTCCGCCCGGGATATGTTCCTCCAGAGCATCACCGCGGCCGGATGCCGGATGTACATGTGCGGTCACGACCACCTTTACAACCGCGCCCGGCTGGCGCCCAGTAATGCCGCACCCGTCATGCAAATTGTCTCCGGCTCCGGCGGCGCACCCTTCCAATCCTGGGACGGCGTTTACGGCAAGGACTACGGCGAAGGGAACATGGCCTCCAACTGTTATGCCGCCACCAATATATACGGCTATCTCCTTGTAACCGTGTCAAACTTCAACGTAACTATGGAGTGGAAAGGCTCGCCCGACCTTGTCAACTGGCAGACATACGATACTTTTTCGTTCCAGACCACCAATCCCGCCATCCGCAATTTCAACGATTACGATGGCGACAGCCGCGCCGATCCGGCCGTTTATTCCGAAAAGCAGGGCTCGCTGGTAATCGCCAAGTCGGCGAGCGGCTACCAATCCCGGAGCTATACAATTGGCGGAGAAGGCGCCGTCATGGCCCCGGGCGACTACGACGGCGACGGACTCTCCGACCAGGCGGTCTACTGGAAATACAGCGGCACCTGGCAGATCGCGCTCTCCGACCATGCCGGCGCCGTGGCCAGCAGCATTCTTGGCGGAAACGGATTTCTACCGGCCCCGGCCGACTTTGACGGCGACGGCCTGGCCGACCGGGCGGTTTACAACAGGACTTCCGGGCAGTGGATGGTCACCTGCTCCGGCTCCGGCGGCAGCATCACCCTTACCGGCTACTGGGGCGGGCCCGATTACGACCCGATCCCTTCCGATTTCGATGGCGACGGCAAGGCCGATATCGTCGTCTACCGCAAGAACGTTGGCGACTGGCAAGCACTGCTAACAGGCGGGAGGGCGCTGGGCTCCTTCACGCCCTGCTCGGTTTACTGGGGCGGGGGCGGCTGCGCCCAGGCCTGCGCGGACTACGACGGCGACGGCCTGACCGACCTGGCATTCTATGACAGCCAAACCGGCAACATTTTCGCCTCGCTTTCCGCCAGCGGCTACCAGACCTTCCTGGCGCAGATGAACCTGCCAAACGCCGCGCGGGTGATGGAAGACTACGACGGCGACCGCAAGACCGATCCGATGCTCTATGCGGAACCATCCGCTTACTGGCTCGCGGCCTTGTCCGGCGGCGGCTACCTGATGGCGGAAACCACTTTCGGCGGCCCGGGATGGTCGGCCCTGAACTATGAAAACCAGCACAGCCTTGTTTTCCTGGCGTTCGGCGACAGCATAACCTACGGCGGCGGGACGAGCTCTGGCGGCCCGCCCACCGCCTACCCCATGCTCCTGGAGACGAAGTTAAAGGATAATTACCCGGGCTATTTCCTCTCTATCAATGCCGGGAACCCGGGCGAAACGACCTCGGAGGGGCTCACGCGCTTTGCCCTCTGGCTGGATACGAACGACCCCGACCTGGTGCTCATAATGGAAGGCACGAACGACGAATTTTTCAACGACCCCTACTCCACGACCGAATCCAACTTGCGCTCGATGGTGCAGATGGTGCTCATGCGCGGCAAAAACGCGATCATCGCCACCATACCCCCCGTGATCAGCAACAGTTACCGGGACCGCTCCGCGCAGCAGGCGCGCATCATGGGGTTCAACCCGCGCATTTACCAGATCGCGGCCGATTACAACATTCCCCTCGCGCCCGTCTTCGAGGCCATCACCGCCGTGCCCAACTGGCAGAACGCACTCATGGACCAGCCTTCCGCCAACCATCCCAACGACGCCGGCACCGCCGTCATCCGCGACGTGTTTTACTCCATCATCTCCGCCCAGCTCGACGCCGGCAATTACTACTAAAACCTATCTCGTATTTCGCCCGGGAATGGCAGAGGCTTTTTACCGTTTTTATGCACATCAGAAGACATTCATTAAAATTGGTCTTCCGCACATTCTATGGGTAAATCTATTACGGATTCATCACGGAGCCCCATGCTTCCGCCGTCGCTCGGAGAGCTATGGCGGACAAGTCGCCTTCGCAGGGCGAGTATGGAGACCTGAGTTTTAAGGTGGTAAATTTGTTGTAGCGCCACTCGTCCGTGCGGCGGTCCGATCTGGAGCCGCACGACGCTTTAAGGCGTGGTGCGCTACAGTCTTTTGCACCAAGACGGAGGCACAGACCTGCCCGCAGTGCTACAGCGATGCAGTAACATAGCAGGCGGGGAAGCAGAGGTTGCTTGACGTATCTCGTCTTACTCAAAAACACAGCCGGTTTTGTCAAATTTGGGAATGGCCAAAGACCAGACTCAAATTTGACAAAATCTCCTCCTGGTTTATCTCCGTGGTTGATTTTCTGGCAAGTTGCGTGAAGAATGGCGCGTGCGAAGGCCCCTCGCGGTACGGTCAGCCTACCGGGCCAAGGGCTGGCTGCCGGGGCCGCCGAATTTTTCCGCGGTCACGGCGTAGGAGGCAGTCGAAAGCATGATCAGCCACTGGCCGTCCGCCTCGCGGTAGACCGCGGGATCGGAAAGGCCGTCGCCGTCGTAATCGCCGGGCACCGCCAGGAAATCAGTTCCGCCCAGGGAAACGCGCCCAATGGCATAATTGGCGCCGGAGAGCAGCACGGTCCAAAGCCCGGTTGCGCCTGCATACAATACCGGGTCGGCCTTGCCGTCGCCGTCAAAGTCGGCCGCCTGCATCGTTTCACCGGCGCTGCCTATGGCGGCCGAAGCGGAAGCATATCCGCTGCCTGAAAACATCACTCTCATCCGGCCTTCGGCCCCGGAGTAAACCGCCGGATCGCAAAGGCCGTCCCCGTCAAAATCGCCCGCCACGCCGGTCCACCCCGGAGCGCCGATGCTGCAGGCCGCGGTCATGTTGAAGGCGCCGCCGTTGGAGAACAAGGCCGCCAACCTGCCGCCCGCCGCGTCGTAAACCGCGAGGTCAAAGAGGTTGTCGCCGTCAAAATCGGCCGCCAGCGGCAGGGCCCCATTGCCGCCGAAGAGCGCGCTGAAAACAGGGCTGTAGCCCAGGGCCGACAGCATGGCCTGCCAGCTCCCGTCTGCGGGCGAATACCCGACCGGGTCTGCCTTGCCGTCGCCATCATAATCGCCCGCCACCCCGCTGCTTTGTTCATAACCGGCGGCGAAGGCAATGCGGCCAAGGGCCGAAGAAAGAATCGCGAACGCGCCCGAGGCGGGCTGGTACAGCGCCAGGTCGGAAAGCCCGTCGCCGTCGAAATCGTTCAGGGCCCGCCGCGCGCCGGCGGCGGCGTTCACCTGCCGGTGGCCGGTGTCGCTGCCGTAATCGGGGCTGGAGGAAATATCGTTAAAGGCCTTAACCTTGTAGGAATAATAAACGCCGGAGCGGGTGTCGTAATCATCGTAAGCCACCTGGCCGGTCCTGGCCAGCAGGACCAGGTTGCCACCCGGCGAGAACTCGCCGGGCACGTCTTCGCGCCAGAGCTCGTAGCTGGAAGCGTTTTGCACGGCGGACCAGGTAACGCTTACGCGGTAGCGGCAGGCGGCGTCGGTGGCGCTCACGCCGGCCGGATTTTCCAGGCGGCTCCAGCCCGCATCCGGCAGGCTGAAGTCGCCGTCGCGTGTGGCGGTGCGGGCCTTGGCCCAGTAATAATAGCGGATGCCGGGCGAAGCCGAACCATCCTCGCAGCTCGCGGATGCCGTGGAGGCCAAGAGGCTTGCAGAGCCGATATCTTCAGAGGCCCCGCGCCAGACTTCATAGCTGGCGGCCCCCGTAACGGCCTGCCAGGACAGCATCACCCGGCCGTTGTATGTGCCGTCGCTGGCGGAAAACCCCGCGGGGCTTGAAAGGTTTCCGATCGTGCCGCAGTAGCCTGTGGCCGGGAGGCTGAATCCGATTATGCCCTGCGGTGTAAGCGCCCGGATCCAGTAATAATACGCCACATCGGGCGTGACCGAGGTGTCGTTATACAAGGTCGCGGTGGAAGAGAGAATCAGCGCGGCCCTGGCGGGATCGTTTACCGTGCCGCGCCAGAGCTCGTAGGAGGTTGCGGAGGCCAATGCGCCCCAGTAGACGAACACCCTGTCCTGGTAGGCGCCCTGGCTTGCCACGGGCGCTGTAAAGTAAATTTCCAAGGTGCCGGCCGCGGAGCCCTCGTAATTCGGCTCGTTGACCGCGGCGGCCACCGCGTAGGTGCCGGGATTGGTCGGAGCCCAGGCGTGGCCGTCGTAGGTGACGTCAACCGTCAGTCCCGAAGGATCCGTGGAGGCCGTCACGGGGCGCGCGCTGCCGTCATACGCCTGCGAAAGGCTGCCGAGGGACACAGCGGCCGCGATCTTGCCGATGGTGAGTGTGCCGGCGGCCGATCCCTGGTAGAAGGGATCGTTCACCTGGGCCGCGACGGCGTAAGACCCGGGCGCAGCCGGCGCGGAGCTGGAGCCATCATAGGTGATATCCACCGCAAGGCCGGAAGGCTCCGTGGAGGCCGTCACGGGGCGCGCGCTGCCGTTGTATGTCTGGTTCAAATTGGAAATCGTAACCGTGGCCGCCATCTTGCCGATGACAAGCGTGCCGGTGCCGGCGCCCTGGTAGGAGGCATCATTAATCACGCCCGCCACGGTGTATGAGCCCGGATTGGTCGGAGCACCGCTCATGCCGTCGTAGGTCAGGTCGACCGCAAGTCCGGCGGGAACCGTTGTTGCCCCGGCCGGGCACGGGAAACCGGTGTAAGTCTGGTTCGTGCCGGTAAGGGTGACGGCGCCCGCGCCCTTGCCGATCGTGAGAATCCCGGAGGCCGCGCCCTGGTAGAGGACGTCCTCCACCCTGCCGGTCACAGCGTAGGACCCCACATTCACCGGCGCCGAGGTGCTGCCGTTATAGGTGAAACGCACCGCCAGGCCCTCCGGCACCGTGCTGGCCGCCGCCCAGTGCGCGGCGCCGTCATAGGGCCAGGAAAGGTTTGTCAGGACCACCTGCGCCTGGCGGTACATGCTCACGTTGTAGGCCGGGGACGCATTCTTGAAATGCACCCATCCGATGTTTTCGCCCCAGGCATAGCCGTCAAAGGACCCGCTGTTGGTGTTCACGGAAACCTGGTAAGTGGCGCCGGCGCAGGTGTTGGAGAATTTAAGCCAGCCGGCGCTCTCGCTCCAGGCAAAGCCCGAAAGCCTGCCGTCGGGCTCCATGTTGACGCCGTAGTTGTTTTCCGCCGTGTTGGCATAGGGACCGCCGGAGGCGGCCCCGAGGCTTATCCAGCCAATGTTTTCACCCCAGGCGTAGCCAGATAGATAGCCTGAATTGTCGGCGTTGACCAGTACGCTTGCCCCGGCATTGGCGTTTTTCCAGATATGCCAGCCAGAGTTTTCAGACCAGGAGAACTTATTGGTGGCGTCGAAGAGGTTGGTCATCACGGCCTGCGCGGGCGCGCGCACGGCGAGGCACATTGCCAGCATGAAGGTCGTTAAAGCTGTTCTTGCCGGATTCATTTATTCCCGCCAAAAATCATCCGAAAATTAATCATGGCGCACTGCGGACCGGCCAGACGTAATAGGCTGTTGTTTTTAAGCAAAGGGGGCTGCCATAACCGTACGCCTGGCCCTTGCTCAAATTCACCGGCCACTGCATGGTGGTCGGGGAATTCGTTACAAACGAGCTCGTCCAGTAGAAGCTGTTAACCACGTTTTGGAACGGGTGGCCGGCCGGCAGGGCCGGGTCGTAGCGGCCGTAGTCCACGATGCTCAGCATTTCCGCCACGTTCGGCAGGCGCCAGTCGTCATAGGCGGCATACGTTAAATCATTGCAGTAAGAAATCGCATCCGCGACGTTGAGCGTTCCCGCCAGGTTCGCATCCCTTGTCCAGATGAGACCCGTCAGGCGGTCGAGAATGGCCACTTCCGCCCCGGAAACCTTGTTGGTGACGAAGCGCGGGCTGGGCCAGGCCACGCCGCTCTGGTAGGTGGCATCATCGCCGGCCTGGTAGGATATGGTCTGGCCGGTTTTGGCAACCGGCGCACGGTTCACCACAAGCGCCATAATTTCGTCCGTGGTGTTCAATGTTCCGTTCGTGGGCCCGCCCGCTGGCTCGGCAAACGCCCCGGCACGCTTGGAAAGGTTGGTGTATGGCATGTCAACCTTGACGAAAATGTCCTGCAGGGTGTACATGGCGCTTTCGGAGCTGGCGGGAGAAGCCGGGGCAGAGTTGAAATTGTTGGTGCCGGCCGCAGCCACCCCCGCCATAAGCAGCCAAACGCATATTGCCTGGTTTATCCCTGTCATAACTTCCCGTTTTTGCTACAACAATTAACCCCAACTCTCACGGCCCGCTGCGCACCGGCCAGACATAGTGCAAGGTGGCTTTTGTTTGGGTATCTGTAGTACCCACGCGCATGGAAAACCGCCAGGCATATGTGCTGGGCGTGCCCGCATCAACCGAACTGGCCCAGTAGTATACATCTCCCGTCTGGACATTGATGAAGGTCGGTCCGCCGCCCTCAAGGGTCGGCATCATCCTGCCGTAATTCATAAGGCTGATGGCCTCCATGATGTTGGGCAACCGCCAATCGGAATAGCCGCAATAGGTCAGGTTTTCGCAGTAGGTGACGGCGTCGGACCAGGACCTTGTCCCTGCGGGCAGGTTGGCGTTCTTGGTCCACATGAGGCCGGTGAGGTTGTCACGGATGACGATTTCGGCCCCGGCGACCTTGTTGGTGACAAAGCGCGGGCTGGGCCAGG
>Ga0172380_10003714_pt1 | contig 20559 bp, 11 predicted proteins | sample Leawe162metaG_FD_119747 | JGI IMG/M metagenome (GOLD analysis project Ga0172380, IMG submission 119747) | Leachate microbial communities from a municipal landfill in Southern Ontario, Canada - Leachate well 162 metaG | ecosystem: Engineered > Solid waste > Landfill > Unclassified | place... | reverse complement strand
GGTGACAAGGACAGGGTTGTTGAACGTATCGGTGTGGGTCGTGACCGGAATGGCCGCCCCGCCGGCGCCATGGGTCACCGTCGAACTGTTGTGGTCCGGCGCATAGGCAATCGTCGCCTGCCGGACGAGGGAGGAGGAGGCATTTTTGATCTGCTCGGAAACCTTGCGGCCCATGATGTCGGTGGTGACGACGGTCTTCTCACCCAGGGCGTTGGTGGTTTCCACGACCTTGCCGCAGTTGTCGTAAACCGTCGTGGTTGTCTGTTGGGCGCTGGAGCCCGAGGACGCAGGTCCTGTCACGGTTTTCGCGCGGTCCAGCCCATCGTAGGTCGTCGTGAAGAGGTTCCCCCCGGCATCGGTCTGCTGGACAAGATTTCCCCGGCGGTCGAAGACCTTCTGCTCGGAGGCGAGGGTCGCCCCACCGGCAGCCTTCAATGTCCGGGTGACCGTGCGGGCGGCATCGTTGTAAGCGGTTTCCCAATAGGAACCGCCGGCCAGGGTTTCAAGCACAACGCGGCCGTCCAGCGCGTAGCGCCACCCGAGGAGTGTTCCGTCGGGATTTGCCTGGCTCAGAAGCTGGCCTGCCGTCGTATAGGTCATTGTCGTGACCCCGCCGAGCGGGTTCGTGCGAGTGGCGATTTGGTCGCCGGCCTCGTAGGTGAAGCTCTCCGAGGCCAGAACCGCCCCACCCGGAGCGTAACCTTGATGCACCGTGCGGGTGAGCATCCGGCCGATCCAGTCGTAGGTCATCGCGGTGGAATTCCGGTTGGCGTCCCGGATTTCCGTCTGGTTCCCAAACAGGTCGTGCTTGAAGAAGGATGTGGCGAAAAGATCGTCTCCAGCCGGGGCCTCGACCCCGTCGGCCGAAGCCTGGCTGCGCCAGCGCGTCTCTTCCAGCGGACGCCCGGCCCCGTCGTATTTGCGCCAGACGTAATCCTCCGGGTTGTAGCGCGGTCCGTCGCTCCACTCGAGTTCGCCGTTGAGGTTGAAGTAGCTGTAGTTCCAGCCGACCAAGGCGCCCCCTTCTTCACGGAACTCTTCCCAGATCCGGCGGCCCATCGCATCGTAGGCATACGAGATGCTCCGGCCGAGAGCGTCGGTCACGGCCACCAGCTCGCCCCGCCGGTTGTAGCTGAAGGTCTGGACGATATTCGGATCGGTCGAACCGGTGAACCGCGTGGAGGTCGCCGGGAAACCGAAGGTGTTGTAGGTCCATTCCACGCGGGCTTCATCGGCGGTCCCCTCCGCCCGTTTCTGGCGCAGGAGCAGGCCCCGGGCCATGATCAGGGATGCTCCCGAGCCTTCCGACACCTGGGTGTATTCGTTGACCGTGTGGCTGCCCTCCGTGCCGCCGGCCCACTTCTCCACCCGTGTGGGCAACCAGGGATAGGTCGCATCGGCGTAGTAGGTCTTGACGGAATTGCCAAGGGGATCGACCACCTCGGTCGGCAGATTGAGCGTGTTATACGATGCGCTGCCCACGGCCGAGTCGCCCGCCCCGTCGCCGGTGATGTCTCCCGTGATCTTCTTTTCCACGACGTTGCCCAGTGTGTCGTATTTGTATTCCGTGATGAGCCCGCGCTTGTCGGTCCGCTTTTTCAGGCTGCGCGGGTAGGCTCCGGTGGAAACATCCCCCGGCTGATACCATTCCTGGCTGATCTCCTGGTTGAGCGGGTCGCGCTCGAGAGTGATCTGGCTGTTCGTGTATTCGTAGCGGGTCGCCCGGTTGTAGGCATCGCGAACAATGGTGTAGCCCGTAATGGTCTTGTCGGTGTTGACGGTTTGCGCATACTCGAAGGACGCATTCTGGACGGGAACCAGATCGGCACCGACCGAGGCTTTTTGCACGGTGACCCGGCTTTGGGTGTCGTAGGTATTTTCGAGGACGCGGCCTTCGGGCTTGGTCTCCCGCACGATTTGGTGATTGGAAACCGTTTTCGTCTGCCCCGCCTGGGTTTCGCTCACATGCCCGTATTCGTATTTGTAAACCGAGGCATCCGGACGGACGACCTCGATCAAGTCGCCGTGCTCATCGTAGCGATATTCCACCCGGCGTCCGTCACCGGCATAAGCCCGGAGGATCTGGCCGTAGATATCGTAATCAAAAGCAATGAAATTGCCATTCGAGGAAACAACGCGCGTCACCTCTCCGTAACCCGGCTCGGTGGAAACCGCGCCAAATTCGAATTTGTAATAGTTGCCGCTGTTGTCATCCCACTCCTCCAAATAAGGACGCTCCCGGCTGGATCCGCTCGTCCCGCCGGTCGGGAATGAGCGGACCTTGAATTTGCGCACCGAGCCATCAGGCCCGGTAAGGGTATAATACGTGTCCCCCGAAGTCGTCAGGACGATCTTCGAGTTAAACAGGTTGGCGGTGGAACCAAAGCTGTCGCCTTGGAGGTTGGCCAGGGTCGGGTTGTCGGCGGCGACGGGCTTCCACTCCGTGGCCGATTGTTTGCGGAAGACAACCACCGAGCCGTCGGCATCCGCCGCCTGAATGATGTCGGCATTTTGGCCCACCACCAGGTAGGGGAAATAGGCCCACCGCCAACCATGGCCGAAATTGTTGTGGGCAAGATTCTGGCTGGAGTAGTTGCGACGGATCTCCAGGGGCATCGGCCCTTCGAGTCGAAGATCCACGGTGTCAATGTAGAACTCGCCTGTCACCACACTCACGGGATCGGACACAAAACTACTGATGGCGTTGACCGCACTCTTGACGCTTCCGAAGAAACTCGGGGTGCCTGCCGAACCGGTCGCGTAATTGAGCGAGTAAAGGTTCGCGGCAAGCACACTGCCGCTTCCCGATGGCGTAAAACCCAGCGAACTCGCCGACAACGCCCAACTGTTGGTGTTGACGCTTGAAACCAGACTGGCGCCGGTCGAGATCGAATCGAAAGACGAATTGTAATTCCATGACGGGGCAAGCGAGCTTGTGAAGGCCGGCGCGGCCACCGAAGGGGCAATTGTGCTCAGCGAGTAGGCGGGCTGGGCAGAGGAAAAATTGTAGCTCAGCTTGATGTTCGGAACATTTATGCTCTCGAAACTGGCGGGGTTGCTGAAATATCTGCCCGCGCCGCCGCTCAGGTTCTTGCTGATCAGGGCGCCCCATTGGTTGGGCCCGAAAATCAGGGCTCCCATTCCGGTATAGGCCCCGGAAGCTCCAACAACCGGCTTGGAAGTGATATATGCCTTGACGTATTTCCCGAAGCCGGGGGTTTCGAAATAACCTTTGACCTGGGTCCAGAGCCCCGCGTCATACGCGGCCATGGCCGCGTCATACGTCAGGTAATTGTTGATCGTCAGCTCGTAGAAGGCGTCCGGGTAGAGAGCGGGGTTGCTTTTCGCCGTGCGCAACAGCTCGACGGTCGAGATCGAATCTCCCATGTTGAAGTAGGTGTCGATGGCTTCATGCTCGAAGGCCGATCCCGCCGTGATGTTCAGTGCCTCGAAATCCTTTTTGGCGGCAATATTCTCAATCCCGGAATCGGCATGCGCCGTTTCGTTACCGACCATTCCGATGTCCTGGTAGAACATGTCAACGAAAGGTTGCACGTAAGTGATGTCTCCGTTGGGGAGAACTCCTCCCTCGTATTTGGCCTTGAGGACGGCGAGCCCCATGGAGAGATTTCCGACAAGGAGCCGCTTGTGCAGGTTCGCATTCGTCCCGGTGAAGCTGTCCAGTTTGTTGTAATAGGACATGCCCATGAGATAAGCGGCGGTGCCCTGGTAAATGTCGGGATCCTGCGTTGCGGGGCTTCCGGTGGCGGCGGATTCCATCTGCCAGAATTCCTTGGCTTGCTCCTCCATCATGCGGGACGAGACCTTCCCGACGCTCAGGCAAATGGCCGCAAGATCCCCCTTGTTGATCGAGAGCGTGGTTCCGTAACTGGACCCCGAGGAATAGCCAAGAAAGGTGTTCCAACGGTCGGTCGGAGCGGTGAAGTTATTGAAATACCGCTTGTTTCGCTTGACCGAGATTTCTATGCCGAGCTGCTGGTCGGTGCCAACGAGATTCGCACTGCCGTTGACGGTCTGTTTGAGGGCAAGGGACGAAAACGAGTTGGTGAAGGCTCCCGTGCCGGTGGTTCCCGGACGGAACGGGGCCAGAGTGAGGGAGAACTGGTGCGTTGCCGCGTCAACCTTGGTCTGGCGCAGGAGCAGTCTCCGGTTATGAAAATCCACAACGGGCAACTCGGCCGTTTCGATCTTCTTGGCCGGGTCTTGCAGGCTGTAGATCTTGATCGTTATGGTATCAAAGATATCCGTTTTGCTGCTGAGCGCGGCCACGGTTTCAGGCGTGCCCGTCAACTCGAACGGCTTGGGAAAGTCCTCCAGCCGGGAATAATAGTTTTTGCGATCCCGGTAGCGGATGCCGATCTCGTCGAAGGAAATCGTCGGGTGATTTTCCGCGAGCTTGGCCTTGATGAATTTCTGGAACAGCACTCCGGGGCTCTTGGTTTCCGTGCCCGTGCCCAAGCTCAGAATGGCAGTGTCCCCATTGAGGTATTTGTCGATCCATTGGTGGGCGTTCTTGTAGCCCTCGGGCATGTAATCGTAGAGGTTGTACCCCTCCACCACCTCGGTATCGTTGATCCATGGAAAGAAATGCGTCCACTGGTTGTCGATGCTCGCCGCAACCCACGGATAGTTCACCGGGATCAGCGCAGGCTCTGCCGGATCGTAGGGGGCCTGGGTTTGGCCCAGATTGTTCACGGCACCCTTGATCTGGAATTTCAAAATGCTGCTCATGCGGATATCGAGCATCTTGAGTTTGTTCTTTTCCGGGAACATGTAAGCGGCGGGAATCCCCGCCTGACGCAGCATGTAAACGAGAAGAGCGGCCTTTTCGACGGGCGATCCCTGGCCTTCCAGATATGTGGCCAATGCGCCACGGTTTACCCCGCCAGGATTGATGGATGCTTCGGAAACTTCTCCCGATTCGTTGTAATTGATCGGATCGCTCAGGGCGATCTCGTTTTGCACGAAGTTAGCCAAGGCAATGGCTTTCTGTTCGGGAGTTGGAAGATTGCCGATCAAACTGGCCACCAGGTCGTCCAGAACCGGGTGTCTTCTCAACTCGGGACTTTCGTCGAGGGTCGTAAAGCTGCCTGGCGCCCCCGTGACGGTTTGCGTGACGGCGCTCTGTGCGTGAAGAAGCTCGTCCAGCGACTTGCCCAAATACTCCGGCGGCATGGGTTCGCCTTGGAACTGCGGCTTGTCCACATCGGTGGCTCGCCACGTTGGTTTTTGATCGAAATTGATCGCGTAGAGAGTGCTTGGCGCAGCGGCGGTGAGCGTATTCCCTGTAATGACGCCGGCATTGGGAAGGTAATTCTGGACACCCCCGAGGACAATCGGATAATAGGCGAGTGATTCGACTTTGAAATAGTATTCGTCGGAAGTGGATGTGTGGGAAAGGATGTAGCCGGGATAGGTGGCTTGGCCCTCGGTGAAGATCGGCTCAATGCTTATCCCCCACGCTCCGGCGTCAATCCCGCCTTCCACATACTCGATTTTGGTCGTCAGTCCGCAGAAAGGAGATCCAGGATACTCCGGAGTCGGCCAGGAGAACCCGTTGTTGACATAGGAATCCCATCGCGCTTTTTCGGCTGGGTCGGTCGCATCCCGGCGAGGCAGGACGAAGTATTGAGTGCCCATGTTCTGCAGATCCGATTTTCGGTATGCAGTGATCCAAAAGCCCAATGCAAAGGGATTCCAACTTCCAGTCTGCACCTGAGGTCCGGCATGCACCCCGAAGCGATACGTCCGGTTGAGGAAAAGCTGTGTTCCACCCGCTCCGCTGCCAAATGCGACGATCGGATTCTCAAATGGCGTCGCCTGGTAGTCAAGGGTCAGAGTGGAACCGCTGCCGCTCAACCCGAAGTGGTAGCGCTGATCCCTGGGCACCTGAATGAACCAAGGGGTTCCTTGCAGAAACTTCCCGGCATTGTCACCCATCGCGTCGAGTTCCACGCCTTTTTCAAAATCCAAGGGAATGACAAAGGATTTCAAAACCGGCGGGTTTGCCTCGATGCCGCGAACGAATCGCTTGACTTCGGCATTCGGGTTGGTCTGCGCCCAGATGGAAGTTGCCGCCACCAGGAAAACTGAAATGAGAAGAAGAATGGGTTTTTTCACAGGAATAATCTTGCTTAGAGGGTGGATCCGTTGGCCGGGGAGGAAATACTGATGCCCAGTCTTCCGATGGCCGGGTTGTTGGGCCGGGCATCTTCGTTGTTCGGAATGGTGTCTCCATCGAGATCTGTGGGGGCGTCGCCCGGTTGGGAGGGGTTCAATCCGTTTGCGATCTCCCATCCGTCGGGCATCCCGTCGCCGTCGGTGTCGGCGAGGATGGGATTCAGCCATTTCTGGTATTCTTGAAGATTGGATAGTCCGTCGCCGTCGGCATCGCCGTTGGGATCGACGCCGGATTGGCCGAAGTGCTGCCGTTCCCAGGCATCGGGGATGCCGTTGCCGTCGGTGTCGGGATTGGGCGCGCCATCGGCGATGTCGGTGAAGTTGTCGGCGTCGGTGTCGGCCACCGTCGGGTTCGTGCCGATGAGCGATTCGCGGATGTCGGTGAGCCCGTCGCCATCCGTGTCGCTGGGGCCGTCATGGGCGAGGGTTCCGAAATAGAACATCTCCCAGGCATCGGGCATTCCGTCCTGATCGGTGTCTTCGGTATCGGGGATCAGGCGGATGGCGCCGCGGTGTTCGCCGCTTATGGAAACCCCCAGTTGCTCGTTGCCGTTGTTGCCCCAGGCCCACACGGTGCCGTCGATCCGGGTCGCGACCGAGTGCAGAAAACCGCCTTCGACATCCACCACTCCGCTCAAGCCGGCCACCGCCGCGGGCGAGAGGCGGTCGCTGAAGCTGTCGTCCCCGACCTGCCCCAGATTGTTCAGGCCCCAGGCCTTGAGTGTGCCGTCCTGAAGCCGGACGAGGGAGTGGTGGGTGCCGCAGGCAATCGCCGCCACTCCGCCCAGGCCGGAAATTGCGGTCGGCGACGAACGCAGCGCCGTGTCCCCGTGGCCGAGTTGCCCGGAGTCATTGACCCCCCAAGTGGCCACCGTCCCATCCTCCTTGAGCGCGAGCGAAAACTGGTGTCCGGCGGCCACGGCGCCCACTTCCGCCAAGCCCGGCACCTGGGTCGGGGCGGCCACGGTGGCGCCGCCCCCGGCGAGGATCTGTTGCTGGCCATTATTCCCCCAGACCCACACCGTGCCGTCGTTTTTGCGGGCCACCATGTGGTCGTCACCGGCCGCCGCAGCGGTAATCCCGGCCAGCCCTGCGATCTGGCCGGGAACATTCCGATCAATCATCGTCCCGTCACCGAGCTGCCCGGCATCATTGGAGCCCCAGGTCCAGACGGTTCCGTCGCTCTTGACGGCCAGGGAACTTGCTCCCGCTGCCGCAACCGCCACGACATTCGTCAGGCCGACAACCTGCACCGGGGACATGCTGGTCGTGTTGCCTCCGTCACCGAGTTGGCCGAGTCCCCCGACTCCCCACGCCCAGACCGTCCCATCGTTCTTGAGCGCGAGGACATGATCGTCGCCCGAAGCCACCTGGCTCACTCCCCCAAGACCTTGAATGATTTTGATCTGATAGCTCCCTTCATCCGGGCTCAACCCGCCGATGTAGAGATTTTGCGTGTCGAAATATCCCATCCAGCCCGCTTCCCCGTTTGCGCGCACGACTGCGGAATGGAAGCCCCCTCCGCTGATTTTGGCGGCGTTGAGCTGTTCATACGCCTGGACCGGGCGCGGCTGGCCCTGCCAGTGGCCGTCTCCCATCTGCCCGTATTCGTTGTATCCAAATCCGCTGATGGTCCCGTCGGCCTTCAGCGCGAAGGTCGCATGCCCGCCGGCTGCGACGCCGACAACTCCCGATGTGAGCAACGAGGCCTGCGGGAGGGGGATGATGGATGTCGCCCAGACCTGGCCGTTGCCCAGTTGGCCCGTCCAATTCGAGCCCCATGCCCACATCGAGCCGTCCGCCCGCACCACCGCCGTGTGCGTTGAGCCGGCGGAAATCTTCACGGCGTCGGTGATGCCAACAGCCTGCACCGGAGCCGATGAGGAGTAGAAATAAACATTGCCATCGCCAAGTTGGCCTTGGAAAGCAAACCCCCATCCCCAGACCGTCCCATCACTCTTGAGCACGCTGACATGCTCCCATCCGGCGGCGATTGCGGTAACCCCGGACAAGGACGCCACTTGCACCGGCACCGGCTGGTCCACTCCGCTGCCGTCCACCTGGTTGATGTAGTTGGCCCCCCACGCCCACACGGTCCCGTCACCCTTGAGCGCATACGAGCTGTAGGAGCCCGCCGAAACCGCCACCACGCCAGTCAAGCCCGGAACCTGCACCGGAGTAGTCCGGTCCAGTGTCGTTCCGTCGCCGATCTGGCCGTTCCAGTTCGCGCCCCACGCCCACACGGTTCCGTCGGTTTTTGCCGCAAGGCTGTGGTATCCGCCGGCAGCGACCGAAGCGACACTGCCGAGGCCGGTGACCGCGCCGGGGGCCGTGCCGGTCCCGCCGTTGCCGAGCTCGCCCTCATCGTTCCGTCCGAAGGAAACAACTGTTCCATCAGCCAGCAGAACCAAACTATGAAACCCGCCCGCGGAAATCTTCGAGCCCGTCCCGCTCACTGCGACAGGGACGGGCGCGGAAGAGGAGCCTGTTACGCCGCCTCCAAGTTGGAAACTGGAATTCTCGCCCCATGCCCACACCGTTCCGTCACTCTTGAGCGCCACCACATGAAACGCTCCCGCCGAAATTTGCGGATCTCCCGCCAACGAACGGCCCTGCCAGCACCCAAAAATAAAACCCAGGATGATTAGCTTTTTGATCATAAGAAATACGCTCTCCGGAGGATGTGCCATTTTCCGTTTACGTGGGGGAGCCTTAAACGATTCCTCAAAAATCCCGCAAGTATAAATTTCTCTTATTTTGCGCATTCAGTTGCAGGTGTGCGCCAGAACCCATCCGGTCCACCGCCCCCGTTTGGCAGGTTGAAAACAGCAAGAACCGGTTGCTTCGCGTCGGCTGGTACCTTTTGCTGGTTTTTTGTCGAGCGCCGTCAAGGCGGCGCTGCGGCAGTCCTTTGCATCGACCGTTCCGCACCACACAAGGAGGCCGCAAATATTTGCATCCCGCAGGGGAGAAAATGGCTTCTCAGTTTTCAGACGGTGAGAATTTCATCGCTCTTGACGGCTGCATGGTGCGTTTTTATTCTCCCGCTTGGTTGGAGGAAACTGCCGCCATGACAGCGGATTTGAGACCGGCAGGCAGTTTTTCCCAAGCCGCAATCACCTTTTGCAAATCGGCGTCGAGAGTTGAAAACGGGTCTTGTGAGTCTCTTTGTGAGTCTTCATTTGCAAACTGTTGATTATCAACATCCGTTCCAGAGTCGAACCGGACGGGCAATCGTGGAAATCACGGAGACCAGGCCGGGGGTCAGCGTTTCCGGCTGGAGACAAATTTTCCCGGATTGAGAATTCCCGTCGGATCGAGGGCGGACTTCAGCGTGGTGTGCAGATCGCGCGTGGAGCGGGACACGGCCTGGTTCCACCAGGGTTTTTTGGCGAGGCCGATCCCGTGTTCTCCGGTGATCGAGCCGTTCCATGCGAGAACCTGGCGGAAAAGCGCGTCGAGTGTGGCGCGGGATTTTTTTCGGACGGCGGGATTGTCGGCGTCCGCGACCATGATGTTGGTGTGGATGTTGCCATCGCCGGCATGCCCGAAACAGGCGATGGGAAATCCGGTCTTCTTTTGCAGGCGTTCGGCGAACCGCACGAGATCCACCAGCCGCCCCCGGGGGACAACGATATCCTCGTTGAGCTTTTTCAGGCCGGTCGCCTTGAGGGACTGGGAATAGACGCGCCGGAGGCCCCAAAGTTTTTCGCAGGTCTTGGGGGTGGTGGCTTTGCTGACCGCGAGGGCGCCGGCGGCACTCAGGATTTTTTCGATGGCCGCGGCTTCGCCGCGGACACTGGCCGGTTGCCCGTCGACTTCGATGATGACCTGGGCATTTCCCGGGGGAAAATCCGCGCCGGGCATGAAGGCCCGCGCGGCATCGAGCGTAAAGCGATCCGCAACCTCGACCGCCGCGGGCAAAAACCCGCCGGCAAAGACGGCTTGAATGGCGGCGGCGGCGGCATCCATCGAGGCAAAGCCCGCCGAAAGCGCGGCGCGCGCCGGAGGGAGCGGCACCAGACGAAGGGTGGCCTCGGTGACAATTCCCAACAGTCCTTCCGAGCCCGCGAAGAGACCGACCAAGTCGAATCCGGTCTTGTTTTTGTGGGTCCGCCCACCGCACCGGACGATGGTCCCGTCGGCAAGAACGACTTCCAGTCCGAGGATGTAATTTCGTGTGACCCCGTATTTCAAGCACCTGGGGCCACCGGCGTTCGTCGCAATATTCCCCCCGATGCTGCAATCCTTGAGGCTCGCCGGGTCCGGTGGATACAAAAGATTTTTCTCCCTGGCCGCGCATTGGAGGTCTCCGGTGATGACGCCCGGTTGGACCACGGCCACGAAATCTTTCGGATGGATTTCGAGAATCCGGTTCATCCGGTCCAGGGAGAGAACGATGCCCTTGTGAACGGGGGTACACCCGCCCACATAGCCGTATCCGGCGCCCCGGGGCGTGACCGGAATCCCCGCGCGGCAGGCCTCACGGAGAACGAACGAGACTTCCCCCGTGGTGGATGGAAAGACAACGACATCCGGTGGCATCTGCGCGAACCATTTGTCGCCGGAATATTCGGGTGCCGGCTCGACCTGAACGGCGACGTTGCCGAGACGGCTTTGGAGCTTCCTGAGAAACGCGGGGGTCATGGCCGGTCGGTAAAGAAGCACCAGGCCTCGGCCACACCATCCGCCGCCACCTGGGACGCGACATACCCCCCGGCGGTTTGCACGACGGATTTGACCTCCGCAATCGCATTGGAAGGACAGCATGGGAATGTGGCGAATCTTCCGTCGAGCATGGAGAGATCGTTGAAATGGTCTCCGGCCGCAAAGACTTCCCCGGGACGGATCGTCAGGCTCCGGCAGAGCTCTCCCAGAGCCGCTCCCTTGTGGTAATCCCGGTGGCAGAAACGCAGGTAAACCGTGTTCCGCTGGTAGGAAAAATCCGGAAGATGGACCGTTTCGCGGTCGATGAATCCCGCCACTTCTTCCATGATCGTCTCGCTGGAGGTGACCAAGCCGACGAGCCGGTCGTTTTCCTCGATGAGTGTGACATCGGAAGAACCCGAGGCCAATTCCCCGATCCTGGCAAAAATCCCGCCCGCACGGGAAAAAAGCTCGTCATGGCGGTCGCGGCAGAGGTCGTTCCACGGACGATCCGGCTCCCAGGCCCCCTCCCCCGTCCGCAGGAAAATTTCCCGCTCATTGGTGAGGAGATAGTCCGGCTCGTAGGGTGCGCAGAACATCCCGATCCCTTCGATGGCGTGCTCCAATCCACGCCCGGTATTGATCGCCCAGAGCCCGCCGGCCTGGCGATGGCGATTCAGGACGCCGGCAAATGCCGGAGAACAGCGGCCGTCCGACGGATGGGCGATCAAGGTGCCGTCGAAGTCGGTGCTCAGAAGCCGCAAAAATGACATGGGACTCCCATTAAACACAGTCGGGGGCGGACATGCAATTTTTCTATCGCTCCAAGGAAAACTTTTGCAGAATGACACCATGAAATCCGCCTACGAACTCGCCATGAGCCGCCTGGAAAAAAGCGCCCCTTCCGTGAACCTTACCGGGAAGCAGAAACTGGCCATCGCCGAAGTTGACAGGGAAATCAATGCCAAGCTCGCCGAGAAAAAACTCCTCCTGGAGGGGGAACTGGCCAAGGCGGAGCCGGCGGAAAAGGAAGAAATCCGCCGCCAACTGGCCTCGGAGATCCAGCGCCTCGAGGAAAAGCGCGAGCGGGAGAAAGAAAAGATCCGTTCCGGGACAGCTTGAGCCGGATGGCACGCCATCGGCGCGATTTGGAGGGCGATGCGCCGTCAGCGCCCATTCGTTCTTCCCGTTGCGCCCCGGGCGGACCCGCCCTCCCTGCACCCGGCCACGCCTCTCGAAAATTTGTGCTTGTCAGCAACGAACCCCCCCGATAAAAAACTCCCTTTATGAAGCGTTCCATCGCCCTCCTTCTGCTCACCTTCACCGCAGCAACCGCCCATGCCGGCTCGTTCGGCGGTCCTCCGCCATTCAAAAATGGCTCCCCCCTCCAAAGCGGAACCGACGGCGTGTACCAGGCCGTTGCAAGTGGAACAAACGTGACGGGGCTGTTCACTTGGCAGATCCAAAATGGAGTCCAAACTATCGGCCAGACCAACAATAGCTGGATTTTTTTCGTGGATGGCAACGTTATCAGCGGCACAACGTCGGCCAACGTCTCGCAGGATAAGGTGGCCGGGGTTTTGGATTCGGGGATCGGTTCGGGAATTCCGACCGCCGAAGATGGAACACTGACGTTGCCCGTGGCTTTTTTGGTTTCTGGAAGCGGCGGCTCCGGACAGTTCACCGGAAAAATCAATTTGAACTCGCCCATCGCTTACTTTAGCGGAAAAGGCACCTTGAGCGGAACCCCGGCACGAACAGATCAAATCATTTTCATAAGCGCTTCTGGTGCCAGTGGGGGTGTTGCTTTTGGTGGCGTTACTGTCACGCCCATTGTTATTCCGGCAAGCACTTTGGGAGGAGAGACTCCCTTCAAGTTTCGCGGAAGTCGGCTGACCACCACAGTTTCGACGACCACGACTACTCAATAGGTTTTCTCTTTTGTTCTGATTCCAACAAACGACAAGTTTTTGAAACACTCGCGGGGTTCCGCCAAGGCGTTTACATTGATTGAACTTGCCGTTGCCATTGCCATTGTTGGCATTCTGGTTCTGCTCGTCTCGTCGAACTACAAGGGCATCATGATGAAGGTTTCCAAGGCGAACTGCATCAGCAACATGCGGTCCCTGCATGTCGCCTTTTCGAGCTTTGTCAACGATGCGGGATACTGGCCCCAGATTCCGGAGCAGCTTGCCTCGGGAGAATCCGACTACGAAGACTGGTGGATAGAAACCATGGAACCATACACCGGTTCCGAGAAAGTCTGGCTCTGCCCAGTTCTCAAGGCAGGCCGACTGTCGAGTGCGGATGGAAGAGTGCTCCGGATGCACTACATTCCAACGCAGTTCGATGCGAACCGCATCTCTCCGACGAGATGGCCGCGCCAGCCGTGGCTCATTGAAATGGGAGACGCACATGGGGATGGGGCATTGATTCTTTTCCCCGACGGCGCTGTCCAGAGCCTCGGACAAGTCCTTGGCAAAAAAAAGTAGAAGATCGAGATTTTCGTCGGCCTTGAGCCTTGCGGAAATCGCGGTTGTAATGCCCGTGCCCGATGAAATTGAAAAAGCAACGCCCGCATCTGATCTTTCTCGCGGCAGCCCTGCTGGGATGTTTCCCGGTTTTTTCAAAAGAGAAGGAGGAAATCCCCATTCCCCCACCCCTGGCGAAGACGGGAACCATGACGGTCCATACCGACCAGGCGGCGGAGATTCCCCTGCAAATTGCCGGGCGCATTGCGGAGCCTCTCACCTTCCTCATCCGCAAGGAACCGAAGCATGGGAAATTGAGCGCCTTGCGGCGGACGGGCCGGAACTCGGCCTCCGTTCTTTATACGCCGGATTCCCCCACGAACCCAGGCGACGATTTTTTTTCTTTTGCAGCCCAATCGGTGGATTCGCCGGTTTCCGCTCCGGCGACCGTGTGGATCCGCCTCGTCGAGAAGGCTCCGGTTTTGGAACATTCCCAGGAAATCGACTTTGGCAAAGTGTTCCTCGGTGAAAAGGAGGAGCGTCCCCTGAAAATAAAAAATACGGGGGGAGGAGTGGCCGCGGGCACAATCCGTCCGAATCTCCCGTGGCACACCGGAAAAGCAGAGGAATACCGTGTGCCTGCGGGAACGGAAGCGACCGTTCCGCTTTTCTTCGAGCCATTGGAAGAGCGCGAATTCAGCGACAGAATTCCAATCGGGTCGGATCCAAAATCCGCGGTGCTGGTTCGGGGATCGGGCGTCGCGCCGATCTCCTGGCCGAAAGACGGGTTGGTGGTTTCGCCCGGGAATCGGGGGGAAGGAACCCTGTCGATCACATTCACAAACAACTCCCCCGTCGAACGGATACTGGCAGTGAAATGGCCGGAGTTTTTCAAGGCCCCCGGGGAAGTGACCCTGCCCGCTAACGCCCCCTCGGTGGTGAAGCTGGACATCGCCGCCCCGCTGTCCTTGAACTACGAGGGAGAAGCGGAGATCCGCAGCGGAAACTTTTCGGGCCGGCTCCCGATAAGGGCTTTTCCGGCCCCGGCCAAATTGAGTGTCCGTCCTGAACGGGGGCTGAAACTGGGGGCAACCGAAAACGGCCATACGCTCAAAGGCCGCATCCTGGTCAGAAACACCGGCGGCTCAAACGCGTCGCTTCAAGTCATCGCTCCCCCGGGGTTCCTCATTCTTCCGGACCCCTCGGGCCTCATCTTGGGCGGAGGAGACGAGCAGGCATTCGAGATCCAGGCGGAACGTCCAAAATCCGGCTCTTTCAACAAAACGATCCGGATCCAATCTCCCGCATGCGATGCCGTGGAGATTTCCATCGAGGCCCCGCCTGCAACGAAAGCCCATGCCGCCGTTCCGGTGGAGAACTTCCTCGACCTCCCATCCGAACCGCCGGAAACAACCCCGGAGAAAGCGCCTCCTTCCGGGAAAGTTCCGCCCGTGGAAACCGTCAATCTCCTGGCCTCAGAAAACCACGCTGTGGAAATCGGTTGGCAGCTGGCCTCCCCGAAAATCTCGGGTTTCAAGATTGAACGAAGACAGATCTCCGCGGGCAATGAGGGCCGGGTGCTCGTCGATTGGGTCCCCTGGCCGGAGGCCAAAATCACGATTTCGGAGCGAGCAGCCGTGGCCCGATTCGAGAGGCTGCCTTCCAATGCCTTCTGGACGATCCGCATCATCGCGCTTGATGAAAGCGGCCATCCGTTCCCCCCTTCCCCGGCATTTCAAATCGCCACGCAGCCCTCGAAACAGATCCGGATCCCTTGGTGGCTCTGGATGTTCGCCCTCGCAGCCCTCGCCGCGGCGGCCTTCCAATTTTTGAAAAAATATCAAAGCGGACTTCGCGCGAAAGAAGACGAGCGGATCGCCCGCCTGGAGCGGAAGTAAGGGCCGACCCGAATGGCGCATGGAGACAATCACACGGGCGCATATGCTTGTTGATTTCACTCCTCCTTGAGATCACAATTCCCGCGTGGCCCAAGCAATCATGGATCCCGAGGAGGTGCGCCGCTTTGCGATCGATCTGAAACGGTTCAATGACGACGTGCAGGTGCGCGCTTCCGCCCTGCAGGCGCGATTTACCGCCCTGGGAGGATCCTGGCAGGATCAGGAACACGAAAAATTCTCCGAGGAATTTGTCGCGACCATGAAGGTTTTGAGAAAATTCGTGGAAGTTTCCGAAAAGCACACCCCGTATCTCCTGCGCAAAGCGCAGCGGATCGAGCAATACCTGGATCAGAGATAACGTCATGGCGGATCAGGCCCAGGTCACTTCCTTCGATGCGCTCGAAACCTTTCGAACCAATCTGATTTTGTTTCTGAACAAGGCGCGCACCCAGGTCGACGATGCGGGCGGCGAAATTCGCCGGACACAGGGGTGGCTTCAAAACGGCCAGCGCCTGTTTTGGGAGCGGGAAATCCGCGGGAGGCGCCGGGCGCTGGATCAAGCCGAACAGGAACTTCTCGCGGCCAAGATGTCCCCCCTCCGCGAGAATCATTCCGTGGAATTGTTGGCCATGCGGCGCGCGAAGATGGCGTTCGTTGAAGCGGAGGAAAAACTGCGCAATGTAAAACGCTGGTCGCACAACTTCGAGTCCAGCATCTCCCCGCTGGCGAAGAAGCTGGAAACTCTGCGGGGGGTCCTCGACCACGAGCTTCCCAGGGCCATTTCCTATCTCCTCGAGGCGCAGAAAGCCCTTGAGTTCTACGCGGAAATCGCCCCCGCGCGCGATCTCGACAGCCCTCCCTCCGGGCCGGAAGAAATTGCCCGGCCTCCGGCAACAACCATTGCCCCGCAGCCATGAGTGCCGCCGCGAGTGGAGCGCTGCTCCTCCAGGCCATGAAGGAACTTTCCCTGGAATGGGACCAGACCCGCTCGTATTGGCGCGATGGGAAGAGCCTGGAGTTCGAGGAAAAATATCTCGCCGAACTTCCGTTGCATATCCGGAGGGCCGCGGAGGCCATGGAAGAAATCGAAACCGTCCTGAGAAAAGTTCGAGCCGATTGTGAATAGCCCCGTCGAATTGCAAATCCATCGGAGTTTCGATCTGCTGACGGGGTTGAAAGACGCCGCCTCGGAGTTCGCTCGAAAGGAATCCCAACTTTCCCGCAATTTCACACTCCGTCGCATGGCGGAATCCCGGAAACACCGTGAGGAAACCGGCGACATGGAGAATTGGCTCGCCGCCGAAACCGCGAAAGTCGAGTCCCGGTATGCGGAGAAGGAAACACGCATCCGGAAGGTTTACAACCAGCGTCGCAGCCGCATCGAGACAGTCCGGCGGCGGTGTGTGGAAGATTTGCAAAAACAGGCGCAAAGGGCAAAAGACCGGTGCCTGATGGAGATCCAGATGCGTCACCTCAACGCGACACGGAACCTTCCTCTTCAGCTGAACGCCGAGGACGGGGCCTTCGCGGCATTCTCGGCGGAGGTGGCGGTCCAGCAGAAGGTTTTCGCGAGGCAGGAACGCCGTCTGCGCGGCGCGTTTCGCGGCTATCCGGTTTTTTTGCGGCTGATCCGGCCTCCTCGCGAAGTCCGTGTGTCGGTCTCCGTCGACCCCCTTCAAATATTGGAAAAAATTCGCTCCCTCAACCCCGTCCTCGAGGAGCAACTGCTCGTATTTCGTCGGGCATTCCTCCCGAAGCTGTTCAGTTGCCTCCCCCTCTATGCCGCCATTCCCCTCGCGCTTGCGGCCTGCGCGGCACTCGGTCTTTGGCTGGGCGCCGGGACAGTGGCGTTCGCGATGGCTTGTCTGTCCGCAATTGCCTTGACCGGCGGACTTCTGGTCCTGCATCGAGCGGGAGGCCACCAGTCCCGGGAAGCGGCAGGGCACCTGGCGGCCGCCCTGATGGAAACGCGCAATCTGGTTTTCGCATGCACAGCCATGTCACAAACCAGACACGATGCGGCCCGCCGGCAGATCCAGGAGGATTACGACCGGCTTTGCGTTGAAGTGAACACCCAATGGGCCAAGGCTGCAAAGATCGAAGAGCCGTTCCTCGTCAAAATTCGGGAAAAAACGGAGATCCAAGTTCCCAGGATACTGGAGAAAAACGAACGCCTTTTTCTTCCGAAACTCCGGCGCGGCGAATCAGAGCGCGCCTCGAGGATCGCGGAAATCCTGGGCCAGGCGGAGGCCAGAAAGCAGCAGATCGCCTCTTCCCACAATGGCGCGGAAGCCTCTCTCCGCACAGAAGAGGCGGACGCGTGGTCGGAACTCCAGGCCGGATGGACAGAGACCGCGGCTCATCTCTTTCAGACCCTCGGCTCCATGAATGACCGGCTCTCCAAGTATTCGCCGGCTTGGGATGCCCGATATGTCGAAACCTGGGCACCCTCGGTGGAGTTTCCGCCGGCGGCAAAGTTTGCCTCCCTGCATCTGGACCTGAACCCGACCGCCCCCAAGGACTCCCGTCTGGCTTTGCCCGGTCCGGCACAACTCTCCATCCCGCTGGCGCTGGCCTTCCCCTCACAAGGATCCCTGCTTTTTGAGACATCCGATTCCGGCAGCCCCACGGTCATCGGCACCCTCAACAACATCATCCTGCGCCTGCTTTCCACGACCCCTCCCGGGAAGCTGTCCTTCACCATCATCGACCCCGTCGGCCTCGGGCAGAACTTTTCCGGGCTCATGCACCTGACCGACTACGAGGAGACACTCATCAATCGACGCATCTGGACGCAGCGGGATCAAATCGAAGAACGCCTCGCCGAACTCAACGAGCACATCGAGAAGGTCATCCAGATGTACCTGCGCAACGAATACGCGACCATCACCGAATACAACGCGCAGGCCGACAGCGTGGCGGAGAAATACCACTTCCTCGTCGTCGCGGATTTCCCGGCGAACTTCAGCGAAACCGCGGCCAAGCGCCTGCAAAGCATCGCGGCGAGCGGGGCGAGGTGTGGGGTCTTCACGCTGATCCATTGGGACCGCCGCCAGCCGGTGCCCGACGGTTTTGTTCCCGACGAACTGAGAAAAAACAGCGTCTGCATCCGGGGTGACCGGGAAGGATGGGCCTTTGTCAACGAGGGGGTCCGGATGGCGGAAACGCTCGCCTTCGATCCCCCGCCGCCGCCTGAGCTCGAGATCGATCTCGTTCACCGCATCGGCCGGAGCAACATCGACTCGAACCGCGTCGAGGTTCCGTTCGCGCAGATCGCGCCGAAGGAAGCCGACCTTTGGACCAACGACACGACCGGCGAACTTCGGGTCGCCATCGGACGCACCGGCGCCACGAAACTCCAGTATCTCGCCATCGGCAAAGGCACCCGCCAGCATGCTCTCTTTGCCGGCAAGACAGGATCCGGGAAATCCACCCTCTTCCATGTGATCATCACCAACCTGGCGCTCTCCTGCACTCCGGAGCAGGTGGAATTTTACCTCATCGATTTCAAAAAGGGAGTGGAGTTCAAATGTTACGCCACGCACCGGCTCCCGCACGCGCGCGTCGTGGCCATCGAGAGCGACCGGGAATTCGGGCTCAGCGTGCTTCGCCGGGTGGACGAGGAGTTGAAGCGGCGGGGGGACATGTTCCGCGCGCTCGGCGTGCAGGACATTGCCGGATACAAAAAAGCGGGCGGATCCGGTCCGATGCCGCGGACGCTTCTCATCATCGACGAGTTCCAGGAATTTTTCATCGAGGACGACGAGATCGCGCAGACGGCCTCCCTGCTCTTCGACCGCATCGTCCGTCAGGGGCGGGCATTCGGCATCCATGTTTTGCTGGGGTCACAAACCCTTGGCGGCGCCTACACGCTTGCCCGCGCCACGCTCGGCCAGATGGTCATCCGCGTCGCGTTGCAATGCAATGAGGCCGACGCCTATCTGATCATGGACGACAACAATCCCGCCCCGCGCCTGCTCTCGCGTCCCGGCGAGGGGATCTACAACGATGCCGCGGGAGCCATTCATGGGAACAGCCCGTTCCAAGTCGTCTGGCTCCCGGACGACGAGCGCGACGCGCAGTTGGAGAGAGTCCGCGTCCTGGCCGAACAACGCGGTTGCAATGGCGCCGTGCCAATCGTCTTTGAAGGCAACGCCCCTGCCGACATCCGCGGGAATGCCCTGCTCCACTCGGCGCTCGACGGCGCTTCGCCCGGGCTGCCCGCCGCGTCCCGCTGCTGGCTCGGCGCGCCGAACTCGATCAAGGGCCCGACCGAGGTGGTCTTCCATCGCCAAAGCGGGAATCATCTCCTCATCGTCGGCCAGCGCGACGAAACCATCACCACCATGCTGGCCATGTCACTCGTCGCCCTGGCGGCGCAGCATCCGGCGGGCACGGCGAAATTCGTTCTCTTCCATACCGGGGGAACAGACACGGGAGACCCGCTCAAGGAGGTGGCCGGGGCACTGCCTCATGACGTCACCGTGGTCCAGCCCAGCAATGTCGCGCAGGCGATGAACGATCTCTCTGCCGAACTGCAAAGGCGGTTGGGGCGGACTGCCTCGGACGACGCTCCGCCAGTGTTCGTCTTCGTTCACGGGCTTCAGAAATTCAAGAAGCTCCGCCACGAGGACGAGTTCGATTTCTCCGGAAGTTCGGATGCCTCTCCAGCGCCCGGCGCGCAACTCAACACGTTGATTTCCGAGGGCAGCAGCCAAGGGATCCATCTCATCGTCACATTTGACAGCTTCAACAACATCGGTCGGTTTCTCTCCCGCAAGGCGCTGGGAGAATTCGAAATGCGCGTCGTCTTCCAGATGAGCGCCAACGACTCCGCGAGCCTCACCGATTCGCCGCAGGCTGCCAGCCTGGGACTTCATCGAGCCCTTTTTTACAACGAGCGCGAGGGACATCTGGAAACTTTCCGCCCCTATGCATCCCCCGCTCCCGGATGGATTCACGAAGCCTGCCAAAAACTCGGACGGCCCCGTATCGCATCCGGACAACCCGCCGAAGCTTCTCCGAACGATCATCCGTAACAAACGGCCTGCACAAGCCGGGGACGTCCCGACGGATTTGCGCGTAGATTTAAGACGCTGAATCTGAAAAGCGACACGTTGCTGGGCGGGCAGTTGCGCCACGTGAACAAAAAAAGTAAAGCTGGCAACCATCGCCTCGAAAGAACCAAAAACCGAAAAAGCCAAAACCGAGGGGGAACCCACCGCAGCCAAACGCCTTTACCAGAGCACCGACATCCAGGGGGCAACGATCACCGCCGACGCCCTGCACTGCGAACGCGAAAGCATGCACCTGGTGGTGGAAAACGGCGGGGACTTCCTCTT
>Ga0172380_10003713_pt1 | contig 20568 bp, 18 predicted proteins | sample Leawe162metaG_FD_119747 | JGI IMG/M metagenome (GOLD analysis project Ga0172380, IMG submission 119747) | Leachate microbial communities from a municipal landfill in Southern Ontario, Canada - Leachate well 162 metaG | ecosystem: Engineered > Solid waste > Landfill > Unclassified | place... | reverse complement strand
TTTTTATTGAGCACATTCTTTTACTTCCGGCAAAAACATCTGGACTTAAACTTCAGAATCTTCGTCCATTCGGTCAACTATTCTTATATTTTCAAGTAGCAATAATGCTTGGCTTAATTTTCAGTTTCCCGAATGTAGTTTATCAACTATGGAAGTTTATTGCTCCGGCCTTAAAACAAAAAGAAAAGAAATATATAAAGTGGATTGTACTATTCACAACTTTTTGCTTTTTGAGCGGAATTACATTCGCTTACTTTGTTATGCTTCCTCTAACTTTACAATTTGCTGCTCAGTTTGGCTCCGCTACAATTGAAAATAATTTTTCGGTTGATGAATATTTATCAATAATACTTAGCATAATGCTTGGCGCTGGCTTGGTATTCGAGCTTCCAATGTTGTCTTTCTTTTTATCAACCATAGGAATATTAACTCCAAAGCTGATGCGCAAGTATCGAAGACATTCGATTGTAGTAATACTTGTCCTTGCTGCTTTTCTTACGCCGGGGACCGATCCGGTTTCACAACTCCTACTAGCAGTACCTTTGGTAATCTTATATGAAATAAGTATTTTCGTTTCGAAAATATTCCAGAAGAAGAGTGCCTAAAAGAAACATTTCTGACATTTCTCATCTAATAGATGAAGACTTAAAACACTTCAATGAGCAGTTTAAACATTCGCTCAAATCTAAAGTCGCCATTGTAGATTTAATTACTCGATATATTCTTAAGCAAAAAGGGAAGAAAGTTCGTCCTTTGCTTGTTTTGCTATCAAGTAAAATTGCCGGAGGAGTTAGCGAGAGAAGTTACAGAGGCGCTATACTTGTAGAACTCTTACACACCGCAACTTTAGTTCATGATGATGTAGTTGACAGCGCAGAAACACGCAGAAGTTTCCCATCGATTAATGCAGTTTGGAAAAATAAGATTGCCGTATTAATGGGTGATTACTTGCTTGCGCGCGGATTAATGCAAGCAGTTGACGGCTCCGATTTCGATTTTCTGAAAGTGATAACAAATACAGTTAAGAGAATGTCGGAAGGGGAACTGCTTCAGACAAGTAAGACCCGCAAGCTCAACAATGATGAAGAAACTTACTTCAGAATAATTTCGGACAAAACCGCTTCACTTCTTTCCACTTGCTGCGAAGTTGGCGCAAGAGCCGCTACTGTTGATGAAAATAAAATTAACGCGATGAAAGAGTATGGAGAAAATTTGGGAATCGCTTTCCAAATAAGAGATGACATTTTGGATTTAGTTGGCAGTAAAACTTTGCTTGGCAAACCGCTTGGCGGAGATATTAAAGAGAAGAAAATAACATTGCCTTTAATCTATGCATTAAAGAACTCCTCTTCGGATAACGCAAAAAGTGTTATTAAAACTATGAAGCAAAGTGAAAGTAAAATTGATGTTAACTATGTTATTGAGTTTGTAAAAAAGAATGGGGGAATTGAATACGCTGATAAGGTTGCAAAAGAGTATTCCAGTAAGGCAATCCAAAATCTTTCCATTTTCGAAAACTCCGAATACAAATCCGCTTTAGAAGATTTAGCTCTGTTTGTTGTAGAGCGTACAAAATAATTTATTCTAAAGAGTAAAATTGTTTTATTAAATCAGAATTCATTATTACTCCCAAGTTGCTTTTCTTACTCAATAATATTTTATCGCAGTTTTGATAAATGCAATTATGATTTTAAAAGAGATAACGATGTTCTAACTAAAAGAAAAAATTTTTGGTTTTTGAATTTCATTTCTTATTTTGGTTATGAAATTCAGAAAATTATATATCTTGTCTTTTACAAAGAAAACTGACAAAGGGTACACGGTCAGTTCCAAAACAAAAAAATAATTCTGTTAATATTTTACTCTTTTACAGGTCCTAAATGAAGAGAACGGTGCTGGATTACGCTCTAAAAATTCGCTTACCTTTAACTCTTTTCGTTATAGTAATATCATTCATACTTACATTTTACATTGCCCGCGCAGAGAGAGACGGAATTGGTTATTCACCGGAACAGCCGATTAAGTTTTCTCACAAACTTCACGCGGGACAGATGGCAATAGATTGTAAATACTGCCATATAGGAGTTGAAAAAGTTAGATATGCAACAATTCCATCTGTAAATGTTTGTATGAACTGCCATACACTTGCACGAAAAGACCGTCCCGAGATCATTAAGCTGACTCAATATTATGAAACCGGCAAGCCTATTCCTTGGAAGAGGATTCACAAGGTTCCGGAGTATGCATATTTCAACCACAGTGTTCATGTGAACAAGGGAATTGACTGCATAAGCTGTCACGGTGATGTTAAAGAGATGGAAGTTGTAGCACAAGCAAAAGGATTTACAATGACAGCATGTTTGGACTGCCATCGTAAGCCTCACGAAAATATTCCATACCTAAAACAAGTTAAGAATGGTCCGGAAAACTGTTCCGCTTGCCATAGATAGGAGAAGGTGATGAATAAACTAAACAGAAAAACATTTTTTAGTATGATTGGACTAAGCGCGCTGGGGTTAGCATTTACAGGCAGCAAAGCATCGAAGACAGTTAAGAATGTTGCAAACTTATCAAATAAAAAAGTGTCAATTAAAATTCATCCAGAAGCTGTTAAAAGAACGAGTAAGGTTTAAAAATGAGTTCTTCCGAATACAATAAAAAAGATTTTTGGAAAAGTCTAAAGGATTATTACGACGATCCGGCTGTGTTTGAAGCCAAAGTAAATGAGTTTAATGAAGGTGTTACTGACGATTTCAATCCTTCACAACTATCGGGACTTTCCCGCAGAAAATTTTTAGCCGCTCTTACTGCATCAGCCGCGTTTGCAGCTACTGCTTGCTCGGATTACAGAGATAAGGGAGAGATTATTCCTTATAACAAACGTCCGGAAGAAATTTTGCCGGGAAAAGCAAACTTGTATGCTTCCACTTGTGCCGGATGTTCGCAAGCATGCGGTGTTCTTGTTAAGACTAGAGAAGGCCGACCGATAAAGATAGATGGTAATCCCGATCATCCGACAAATCAAGGTAAGATTTGCTCAAAAGGTCAAGCAAGCATATTGGGATTGTACGATCCGGAAAGAATGAGCGAGCCGTTTGCCGGAAGAAATACTGCTTCATGGAGCTCAGTAGATTCCGATATTATTTCTGCTTTAAATAACGCACAAGCTGCCGGAAAGCAGATTGCGATTTTAACCGATAAGATTGTTTCGCCTACAACTAAAAAAGTTCTTGATGATTTTGCAGCCAAATACAGCAACACAAAAGTTTACTCTTATAGTTTGTTGGGAGATTCTGCGCGCCGCGCCGCTTGGTTAGATACTTACGGCACCGTTGAATATCCTACAGTTAAATGGGAAGAAGCAAATGTAATTCTTGCTCTGGATGCGGATTTCTTAGGAAACGAAGGTGGATTTATTGAAAACACAAGACGCTTTGCTTCAAGAAGAGAAGTGGTTGAGAATCTTGATGTGAACAGATTGTATGTTGCCGAAGGAAGAATGAGCGCAACAGGAATGATGTCCGACTACCGCTTAAGAGTTTCTCCAAGCAAGCAGTTGGAGTTTGTTCTAGCAATAGCTAATGAGGTAGTTAAAACCGGTTCAGCAGTTTCTATTGATGCTGCGGCTTCAAGTTTGATAAGCAAATGTTCATTGACAAAATTTGCCGGCGGACAAAGCAAGAAGTTAACTCATCTGGTACAAGATTTAATCGCGAATAAAGGTAAGTCAATTGTTTATGCCGGCGATACTTTATCAAAAGAAGTACACACAGCGGTTAATCTATTAAATGAAATTCTGGGCAACACGGCACTTTATGATTATAGCGCTGTAAATAAATCATTAATGAATACTTCAACATCAGCGGAAATACAAGCACTTGTCGGCTCTATGAATTCGGGCAATGTTGATGTTGTAATTCATATAGATATAAACCCGGTTTTTGATTTGCCGAAAATTTTCAAGTATGAATCCGCACTTAAAAAAGTTAAAACAGTTGTGTCTCTTGTAGAAGCTGAAAACGATACATCGGCAGTAAGCAATTACAGCTTGCCTATTAATCATGCATTGGAAAGCTGGGGAGATGCTTACGCAAAGAGCGGCGTTTACAGTTTGCAGCAGCCGGTTATTTCTCCAATATTTAATACAAGACAGAAAGAAGCGATTCTACTTACATGGCTTGCCGGAAATTCATCATCTTACAATGATAAAATTTATCATAAGTATTTAGTGGATAATTTTAATCAGACTATATACACTAAGAAAAATTCTTTGGCAGATCAGAAAACATTCTGGTACTCGGCACTGCATGACGGTGTTGTTACATTTAATGAAGCCGGCGCGTCAAAGAATATTTCTCAATCATCATTCAGCGCAATTCAACTTCCGAAAGATGAAACGAGCTACACACTTCATTTAACCGAAAGTTATTTTGTAGGCAGCGGCAAATTTGCAAATAACGGCTGGCTGCACGAAACTCCACATCCGGTTACAAAAGTTGCATGGGATAATTATGCTGCAATTTCTCCCGATTCAGCTAATGAACTTGGATTGGAAATGGATGATCTAATTGAGATTAGTGCTAATGGAAGCAAGTTAACAATCCCGGTTATAGTTCAACCCGGTGTCCACAATACTACAATTAACATTGAACTTGGTTACGGAAGAAAAGTTGTTGGTGATGTTGGAAAGAATGTAGGCTTTGACGCGAACATTTTCGTTCCTTCACTCGAAAGTTCAATCATCCAGAATGTAAGTGTTAAAAAAGCTGGCGGAACACATAAACTTGTTTCAACACAAGAACACCATTCGCTTGATGACACTTTTGTAAAAGATTTTCACCGCATCAGAAAAATTATTCAAGAAGGTACTGTAGAGAAGTACAAGAACGAACCAAAGTTCTTGCACGAAGAAGTTAAAGAAGAATTCAGCATAACACGTGAGCATGAATACACCGGTACAAAATGGGCAATGGCAATTGATCTTAATAAATGTACAAGTTGCGGTACATGTGTTACAGCTTGCAACGTTGAAAACAACGTTCCGGTTGTAGGGAAAGATCAAGTTGGGCGCGGACGTGAAATGCAGTGGATGAGAATTGACAGATACTATAGCGGTACACCGGATGATCCGATTGCAAGCAACCAGCCAATGCTTTGTCAGCATTGCGATAACGCGCCTTGCGAAAATGTTTGCCCGGTAAACGCAACTAATCATAGCCCTGATGGATTAAACCAAATGGCTTACAACAGATGTGTTGGAACCCGTTATTGTTCTAACAACTGTCCTTATAAAGTTCGCCGTTATAACTTCTTCAATTTCCGCGATCATTTTGCTGACGCTTATTATGAAAATAATTTAACCGCAATGGTTCACAATCCGGAAGTTACAGTCCGCTCGCGCGGTGTAATGGAGAAGTGTACATTCTGTGTTCAGAGAATTATGGAAGCCCGTTCCGATGCAATTAAAGATGGAAGAGAATTGAAAGGAACAGATGTAGTTACTGCTTGCCAGCAAGCATGTCCATCAAACGCAATTGTTTTTGGAGATGCGCATGATAAAGAATCACAGATTGCAAAACTTAGAAATCACAATCTAGCTTATCACGTTTTAGAAGAATTAAACGTTAAGCCGAATGTAACATATATAGCAAAACTTCGGAATACTCATTCGGAGGAAGTAATTTGAGTTCAGTCGATTATACACAAGAGCTTTCGGTAGTAGAAGGCAAGCCCGGACTAAGAGAGCTTGACGATCTATTCAGCAAACCGCTAAATGAGAAGCCAAATAAGAAATTTTATATTGCTCTATCTATAACTGTTTCTTTGATGTCGCTTCTGCTTATCGGGTTTGGATTGACCATCTACTATGGAATTGGTATGTGGGGAAATAACAATCCGGTTGGATGGGCTTTTGATATTGTCAATTTTGTTTTCTGGGTTGGAATTGGCCATGCGGGAACACTTATTTCTGCAATTCTATTTTTGTTTAGGCAGAAGTGGCGTACCGGTATAGCACGTTTTGCAGAGGGTATGACAATCTTTGCGGTTATGACTGCCGGTCTTTTTCCGTTGTTGCACGTTGGCCGTCCTTGGTTAGCCGGTTATCTTTTCCCATATCCAAATCAGCATTCTATGTGGGTTAATTTTACTTCGCCACTCTTGTGGGACGTATTTGCGGTATCAACTTACTTTACTGTTTCCTTAATATTCTGGTATGTCGGTTTGATTCCCGATTTTGCAACATTGAGAGAACAAACAACCGGTAAAATCAAAAAAGTCATCTATTCAGTTTTCTCTTTAGGATGGAGATTCTCTAACCGTCACTGGCAGCATTATGAAATGGTATATTTAATTCTTGCCGGTTTTGCTACTCCGTTAGTTCTTTCCGTACATACAATTGTAAGCTTTGACTTTGCAGTTTCAATAGTTCCCGGATGGCATACAACTATTTTTCCACCATACTTTGTTGCTGGCGCCGTTTTCTCCGGATTTGCAATGGTTCAGAACGTTTTAATCTTTGTAAGAAAAATTTTCAACTACGAACATATAATTACTCTTGATACACTTGAGAAAATGAATAAGATTATAATGCTGACCGGTTCTATGGTTGGTTACGCATACGCAATGGAATTTTTTATTGCATGGTACAGCGGTGTACAAGCAGAAACATTTACATTCTTTAACAGAGCACTCGGTCCTTATGCTTGGGCTTACTGGATAATGATTACATGTAACGTAATTTCGCCGCAGCTTTTCTGGTTTAAGAAAATCCGCCGTTCAATTCCAATAATGTTTGTTGTTGCAGTATTTGTAAACGTAGGCATGTGGTTCGAAAGATTTGTAATCATCGTTACTTCACTTTCAAGAGATTATCTGCCTTCGAGTTGGGCTTATTACAAACCAACATTGGTGGATGGAATGATTTTGCTTGGAAGCTTTGGCTTCTTCTTCACTTGGATTTTATTATTCACCAAAGGATTGCCCGTTGTATCTATAGCGGAAGTTAAAGCTGTTGTCGATGGTGCTCAACCTTCTCATAAGGGGCATGAATGATGAAAGAGAAGATACTATACGGTTATACCGGAATATTTAATACACCGGATGAAATCACTCACGCTTCCGAGAAGGCGGTTGAGAAGGGTTTTAAGAAATTTGATGTGCATACACCATATCCTTTACATGGTATGAACAAGGCAATGAGTCTTGCACCTTCCAAACTTGGTTATGTTGCTTTAGCGCTTGGTCTTTCTGCATTGTTCGGTATAATATTTTTATTGTGGTGGATTTCCGCTGTTGATTATCCTTTGGTAGTTGGCGGTAAACCATTTTTTGCATTCCCGGCTTTTGTACCGGTAATGTTCGAAGTTACAGTGCTTACAGCTTCGGTAGGAACTGTTTTGGCTATGTTGTTTGTGTTCTTCAAATTGCCGAATAATTCTCATCCTCTTCATGGAACAGAATACATGAAGAAAGTTGCATCTGATAAGTACGGCTTATTGATTCAAGCTGATGATGCAAAGTTTGATGAGACAACTATAAAAGGTTTCTTTGAAAGTTTGCACGCTGCCGAAATTGAAGCTGTTTATTGGGACGAAGAAGAAATTAATCATCAGCATAAAATTCTTACACCTAAGTTTTTAGGATTTCTATTGGTAGCCGGTCTGTTTACAAGTGGAGCAACTTATTTTACTTTAAACAAGTTGATGAATATGGCACCATTCACTTGGATGATGGAACAGCAGAAGCAGAATCCTCAACAGAAGAGTTTGATATTTGCAGACGGTTTCGGAATGAGAAAACCGGTAGAGGGAACGATTGCAAGAGGTTACTTACCTTATGAGTATAAAGGTCAGCCCGATGTGGCAGCAGAAAAATTAATTAATCCGCTTCCGGTTTCTAAAAGTGTTTTAGAACTCGGTCAAAAGAAATATGATACATATTGCAGTCCTTGCCATGACTACCATGCGACCGGCCTAAGCCGATTGAGAGGACAATTTCCAAATCCGCCAAGTTTGCATTCCGAAAAAGTTAGAACTTGGAAGGATGGAAGAATTTATGCCGTTATTATGGACGGACAAAATGTGATGCCATCTTATGCAAATCTTTTAGATAGCGATGAAAGATGGGCTGTTATTCATTATATAAGAGCATTGCAAAGATCGCTTAATGCTAAGGAGTCTGATATAAAATGAGTTCCGGTTCAAAAGTAGAATATCAGAAAAAAGAAATTCCTTCAAGAGTTCAAACTCTTGGGCTTATTTTAACTGTGCTAGGATTAATAGTTGTACTTGGCGGATATTTTGTAAATCCGGCAAGAATGGCATTTAATAATATTATTGGATTAACATTTATAATAAGTATAGCAGTTGGAGCTTTGTTCTTTGTTGCTGTTGAATATCTTTCCGGCGCAGTTTGGAGTACACCATTCAGAAGAGTAAGTGAAATAATTTCCTCATTCGTTATACTTGTTCCGATTATAGTGATTCCACTCTTGTTCAATTTGCATTCAGTATTTCACTGGACACATCCGGAAGTAGTTAACGCAGACAAAGTTTTAAGCGGTAAGGCTCCATATCTAAACATAAATTTCTTTGTTATTCGCATTGTTGCATTTATTGGAATTTGGATGCTGTTTCAATATTTGATAACTAGAAATTCTCGAAAACAAGATTCAACAAAGGACCAGAACTTAACAACAAAGAACATAAAGTTATCGGCAGTATTCATTCCATTCTTTGCGCTTACAATAAGCTTTACCGGAATAGACTGGTTAATGAGTTTGGAGCCTCACTGGTTCTCAACAATTTTCGGAATTTATTATTTCTCAGGTACTGTAGTTGCGGCACTTGCTGCAATTACTTACATAACAATAAAATTAAATGAAAATGGATTCTTGGTTAAGGGATTAACAGAAGATCATTATTACAGTTTAGGTGCTTTGCTTTTTGCTTTTATAAACTTTTGGGCATACATCGCATTCAGCCAGTTCTTGCTTGTGTGGTATGCAAACTTGCCTGAAGAAACCTTTTGGTTTTTACAAAGATGGGAAGGAAGCTGGGTAATATGGACTGTAGGATTAATGGTTGTTCATTTTCTAATCCCTTATTTCGGGTTGCTTTCTCAGCCATCTAAAATGGATGCTAAGAAGCTAAAGTTTTTTGCTCTTTGGATTTTAGGCGCACATTATTATGACTTATATTTTCTTGTAATGCCTAATTACAGTAGAGATGGAGTAGCATTAAGCTGGTATGAATTAGGATTCCCAATTCTCTTAGTCGGTTTAATGATTTTAGTTTTTGTTGCAAAATCTAAGAAGCAAAATTTAGTTCCAATTGGCGATCCCAAACTTAAACGTGGTATCGATTTCAGACTATAATCTCAAAAGTTATGAATACAAAAAAGAAACTCGAAGACGAAATTGATTTCAAAGATTTACTTAAGAATCCGATAAGATTGTTCGGCTGGATATTCCCTCTCTTTATTGTTGTACTGATCGGAGTTGGAGTTTACTATGTGAAAAACTTATCCCTCATTTCTTTGAATGAACAGCCGGTTGGTGCAACCGATACTACTAATGTGAAAAAAGAAATTGTTGCCAAACTTGGTGGAATTACTCCAGCTATGGATTTAGCTGTAATAAAGACTCCGACAAAGGATTTTGTTGCAAAAGGGAAAGAGTTGTACAACAGCAACTGCCAGTCTTGTCATGGCGAAACTGGAATGGGTGATGGATCAGCCGGTGCAATGTTAAATCCAAAGCCAAGAAATTTTCATGCAGTTGATGGATGGACAAACGGCAGAACTATTGATCAGATGTATAAAACTCTTCAAGAGGGAATTATTAAAAACGGAATGGCTGCGTACGAATACTTATCAGCTAGCGATCGCATGGCAATCATTTCTTATTTAAGAACGTTTGTTGAATTTCCACCAGTCAAGGATGAAGAAGTAGCTGCTTTAGATCAGACTTACCAGCTTACAAAAGGTACTGTAGTTCCGAATACTGTTCCGGTTGCCAATGCTGAAGCCAAGTTGATTGATGAGAATTTTAATGTTGTCAAAAAGATATCTACTGCTAAGCAAATTATTGGTGTAACAAAAGAAAACGTAGGTGCGGAATTAGTTAAAAAAGCTGCTGCCAATTTAGATAAAGTTTTTGGATCATTTATTAACGGAATGCAGAATCAAAGTATGGATACTTTTGCTTCCTTAGTTGTTGCAAATCCGATTGAATATGGATTCAAACCGGCAATAAGCCGTTATTCGAAAGATGAACTGGCCCAGATTTATATATACTTGAAAACAGTAACAATGTGAATAGATAATGAAGTGCTCAAAATTAATTTATCTGCTTATAATAATTCTTTCCGTCCAAACATTTTCTCAAAAGAAAATAGAAGCCGGGGTTGACGAAAAGATAGGTTCTTATCTTCCTCTTGATCTAAAATTTACTACAAGTGAAGGTAAAGAGATTTCGCTAAAAGAAGTGATTAACAAACCAACTTTGTTAGCCTTAGTTTATTTTGAATGCACCGGCATTTGCGCTCCGATGCAGAATGAACTAGCATGGACAATTGATAAATTGCAGCTGGAACCGGGAACAGATTTTCAAGTTGTTAGTCTCAGTTTCGATCATCACGAAAATTCTGCGATAGCTGCTAAATGGAAAGCCAACTACCTAAAAACGATTAAAAGAAAATTCGGTACAAATGATTGGCAATTCCTCACTGGCGATTCAATTACAATTAAAAAACTAACTGAAGCAGCTGGTTTTTATTTCGTTCCTAACGAAAAAGAATATATTCATGGCGGTGTAGTCATATCTATTGCACCGGATGGAAAAATTTCACGTTATTTATTCGGAAGAGACTTTAATCCGTTTGATGTGAAAATGGCTTTACTAGAAGCTAAAGCCGGTAAAACAAATCCAACTATTTCTAAAGTGCTAGAGTTTTGTTTTAGCTTCGATCCAAAAGGAAGACAATACACATTAAATGTAACAAGAATTATTGGAAGCATTATGCTTTTAGGCGTTGGTGCTTTCTTGGGAGTTTTAGTTTTCAAGAAAAAGAAAAACAAAAAGAACGAAGGAGTCGATATAGATGGCTAACGGAAATAATACTGTAGCCGAAAATTTTTATAATCAAAGCACAAATAAGCATACGGGAATTTTATCTTGGCTGCTTACTGTAGATCATAAACGCATCGGGTTAATGTATTTAATGGCAATATTAACATTTTTTGTCGTTGGTATTATTATCGGATTGCTGATGCGTTGGGAGCTAATTGCGCCGGGTAGACAAATAATGGATGCACAGACTTACAACACATTATTTACTCTTCACGGAGTAATAATGATATTCCTATTCATCATTCCCGGTTTACCAGCTATCTTTGGCAATTTCTTTTTACCTATTCAATTAGGCGCAAAAGATGTCGCGTTTCCAAGACTGAACTTACTTTCTTTTTATATTTATGTGATAGGTGCAGTGTTAGCTCTTGTCAGTTTATTCTTGCCCGGAGGACCAATTGATACGGGCTGGACATTCTATATTCCTTACAGTGTTAGAAGCACAACAAATGTTTCCATGGCAATTTTTGCAGCCTTCATTCTTGGATTTTCATCAATTCTGACCGGAATAAATTTTATAACTACAACGCATCGTTTGCGAGCACCGGGAATGACATTCTTTAAGATGCCTTTGTTTGTTTGGGCAACTTATGCTACTGCATGGATTCAGATTATAGCTACACCGGTAGTAGGTATTACAATCATTTTAGTAATGCTGGAAAGAGCTTTTGGCGTAGGAATCTTTGACCCGGCGCTAGGCGGCGATCCAATTCTATTTCAGCATTTGTTTTGGATTTATTCTCATCCGGCTGTTTATATCATGATTCTTCCGGCAATGGGTGTTGTATCGGAAATAATTCCAACATTTGCCAGAAGAACTATTTTTGGTTACAGAGCAATTGCAATGTCTAGCTTGGCAATCGCTTTTGTTGGTTATTTAGTATGGGCGCATCACATGTTTACAAGCGGAATGAGCGATACTGCTAGATGGATATTCTCCTTGCTTACTTTCATCGTTGCGTTGCCTAGTGGTGTAAAAGTATTTAACTGGGTTGCAACCATGTACAAAGGCTCAATTGATCCAAAACCACCATTTCTTTGGGTGATGAATTTTATTTTCTTATTCTCTATTGGCGGATTGACCGGATTAGTTCTTGGCTCGCTTGCAACTGACATTCATGTACACGATACGTACTTTGTTGTAGCTCATTTTCATTATGTAATGTTTGGTGGAACCGGAACTATTTTCTTTGCCGCTTTACATTATTGGTTCCCTAAAATGTTTGGCAAAATGTATAACGATAAATTGGCAACAATTGCGGTTGCACTCTATTTTATTGGGTTCAACATGCTCTATTTCCCGAAATTTATTATGGGATATATGGGAATGCCAAGAAGATATTACGATTATCTGCCGCAATTTGAACCTCTCCAGAAAGTTTCTACTGTGGGCTCATGGATTCTAGCTGGAACTATATTTTTCATAATCGGTTACTTGATTCATGCATTGCTGAAAGGGAAGAAGGCTACTTCCAATCCTTGGGGCGGTGTAACATTAGAGTGGCATATTCCATCGCCGCCGCCGTTGGAAAACTTCAAAGAGATTCCTACTGTTACGCATGAGCCGTACGATTTCAGTCAACTTAAGGAGATGAAGAATGAGTAGTCGTCAAGAAGGAACAGTCGCTCACGTTCACCGCGATGATATTGGTGCAAGGATGGGCATGTGGCTTTTCCTATTTACTGAAGTGCTTCTTTTTGGTGGAATGTTTTTGGTTTATGCCTTTTACCGCTTTCAACATCCGGATCAGTTCCGTGTTGCTGCTATGGAGCTTAATACCGGTATTGGAACTTTAAATACAGTAATTCTTCTTACCAGCTCTTTAACAGTTGCACTTGCTATTACGGCAGTCCAAAAGGGAAATAGATTTCTCGCAGTTTTAATGCTGAATATTACTTTGGTTTTTGCTCTTATGTTTATGGTTAATAAATATTTTGAATGGAGTGCTAAAATTTCTCACGGGTTATATCCCGGTTCAAAAGCAATGTTAGATCTTCCAAATGGACAGATATTGTTTTACGGACTTTATTATGTGATGACCGGCTTACATGCTTTACACGTAATTATTGGTGTAGTTATACTTAGTTTTATGCAGATTCAATTAATGAAGAAGAAGATCACTCAAGATAATCATGTTAAACTTGAGAACGCCGGATTATACTGGCATCTAGTGGATTTGATCTGGATTTTCTTGTTCCCACTTTTCTATTTAATTCAGTGAGGCTGATCAATGGATAATCATTCAAAAAATAATCATCCGGGATATTCGACATACTTTTTTGTTTGGCTTGCATTGCTTGCTTTTACATCAATCACTGTTACTGTAGCCGGAATTAATTTAGGAAAGTATACTATGCTGGTTGCTTTAGGCATCGCAGCAGTAAAATCGATTCTAGTTGTAAATATTTTTATGCATATAAAATTTGAAGAGAAAATTTTCAAAGTGTTCATTGCATTAAGCTTTAGTACTTTGTTAATCATCTTCATCTTAACATCGTTTGATATTATTTATCGTTGAGGTTAGAAAATGTCATCAGCTCCAACTACACACGTTGAAACTGTAGATTTTGTTATGCTTTATATTGTTGGAATTTCTGTAGTCCTTTTATTAGGAATTACAGCTACAATGATTTATTTCGTTTTTAAATATCATAGAAAAAAAGGACACCAGCCGGTTGATATTCATGGCAACTTCTGGCTTGAATTAATTTGGATTGCAATTCCTACAATTCTTGTCTTGTCCATGTTTTATTTCGGCTACACCGGATTCAGAGAAATAAGAGATATACCTTCAAATGCATTCAAGGTAAAAGTTGAAGCAATGATGTGGAAATTTACTTTTAAGTATGAAAACGGAAAGCAGACGGATACTTTGTATGTACCAATTGATACACCAATTCATTTGGAAATGAAGTCTGTAGATGTAAATCATGCATTCTACATACCGGCGTTTAGAATAAAGGAAGATGTACTAAATTCTCAAGTAACTAATCTCTATTTCAAACCCGAAAAACTTGGAATGTACGATGTTGCTTGTGCAGAATACTGTGGTCTGAAACATTCAATGATGTACACAGCCGTAAAAGTTTTACCAAAAACAGATTTTGATACTTGGTATGCAGTTAAACCGGTAGAAACGATCACAAAGTAATGACAATTTATATCTACATAAAAAAATATTTCAATATTCTCTTAGAACTGGGGAAGGTTCGTATAACTTTTTTTGTATCAATGACGACTTCTCTTGGTTACATTTTATTTACCGGAAAAATTGATGTAGGAATTATTCTTCCTTCTATAGGCGTTTTTCTTCTCGCATCCGGAGCCTCATGCTTAAATCATTTACAAGAGCAAAAGTTTGATGCAGCAATGGAGAGAACTAAAGGAAGACCATTACCATCGGGAAGGATTGATCCGCTTTCAGCACTTCTTCTTGGTATAAATGTGATTTTAGTCGGCTCTATGTTTTTATATTACAGCTCTAACTTAGATTCGTTGCTGCTTGGCTGGCTTGCAGTTATTTGGTATAATATTTTTTATACGCCGCTTAAAAGAAAATTTGCACTTGCAGTTGTTCCCGGTGCATTAATTGGGGCAATTCCCCCGGTTATTGGCTGGACTGCTGGTGGTGGAAATCCATTTGCTACGAAAATACTAATTGTTGCCCTTTTCTTTTTTATATGGCAAGTCCCTCACTTTTGGCTTCTCTTATTGATGCATGGTAAGGATTACGAGCAAGCGGGTTTTCCAACCCTAACAAAAGTATTTTCCTCTTTTCAAGTTAGCAGAATAACTTTTGTTTGGATTGTAGCTCTCGCATTTAGCTGTATCTTAATTCCGCTTACGGATATTTCATCTCAACCATATACACCGGTATTGCTTTTCTTGTTGGCGCTTTGGCTTATTTTCGAGTCGCGTGGTATTCTTACTACATACATAGAAAAGGTTATGCTCAGAAAAGCTTTTATCAGAATTAACATTTTCGTTCTTCTAGTTGTGCTTTTGATTTCAATCGACAAATTAATACTCATCGAATTTTAATGGAATTAATATGGATTTCTTAGACAAACTAGTTCTCCCGCAATCTGCTCATCATATGGTACTAATAAAATATTTGCTGGTCCTAGCAAATATTCTTTTGGTTCCTTACTTAAGTGTTTTGACCGGATCTTTAATATTTTCAATCTTCTTCAAAAGGAGAGCTGAAAAAAGTAATATTCCGCTTGCTTACAGATTCTCGAAAGAACTAGTTGACTTAGTTACATTCAATAAAAGTGTTGCAATTGCGCTTGGAATTGTTCCACTGTTAAGCTCAGCTTTCGGATATGCTCAGTTGCTTCATCTTTCAAACTCGGAAGTACCGAATTATCTTTTTCTTGCTGCAATCTTTTTATTAGCTGCTGTTGTTATGATATTTACTTTTAAGTACTCATTTCACTTCAAAGATATTTTTAAAATTGCAGATGAAAAGGGAATTGGCGCTAATGATTTTGAAAAGGAAGAAATCTCCAAGTATTCAAGCAATACCAATGCGATGAACAAGAAAGCCGGAATGATAGCTTTATACGCAACTATTTTTGCTGTTTACTTTTATGTTGGTGCTGTTCAACTTGCAATTGATTCTGAGCGCTGGAGCGGAGACATCAATGTTGTTTCAATTATTTTCTCTCTATCAACATTGGTAAATTTTCTGCAATTCTTTGTTGGTTCACTCGCACTAACTTCTATTGTCGTACTCTATAAGTATTTCAGACCTAATTCAACAGTTAAAGGAGAAGGTGAATATTTCGAATACATAAAGAAATTCTCTTTAAGCAATTCTCTTGTTTTAACAATCGTATTCCCTCTTATGATTGCTATTGGTACAGTAGTTAAGACAAAGTTTGCGCTATCATTTATGGTTTTTGCATATGCAGTTGCTGCAATCTTAGTGTTACTTTTTGTAAGCGGATTAATTTATTACATGCTTCGCGAAAACCATCTTAAATATAATTTAGCTGTACTCTTCTTATATGTAATAGTTTTTACTTTGATAATAATCAAAGATCAATATGCTTTCGATACATCTACTAAAAAGCACTTTGCAGTATTAGCCGCAAACTATACCGAGTATGAAACTTCACTAAAGGCGGATTTGGGGATCGGTCCGGCAATTAGCGGTGCCGATATTTATAATGGTCGCTGTATTGCTTGTCATAGCTTTGATAAGAAAATAGTAGGCCCTCCATATAACGAGACTTTGCCGAAGTATGAAGGTAAAAAAGCAGATTTGGTAAATTACATTTTGAATCCGGTAAAGATAAATCCGGATTATCCGGCTATGCCAAACCAAGGTTTAAAACCCCGCGAAGCTGAAGCAATTGCAGAATATATATTAACTACATATAAAAAGTAATTTTGTTAAAGGGATGCAGCAAGCATCCCTTATTTTTTAACTTTCCAGTTCACCAATGCTTACAATTCTTGAAGCCATTAAGTTGTCAACAGAATATCTCGAAAAAAAAGGTATTGAATCGGCGCGTTTAAATTCTGAATTAATGCTAGCGGATATGCTAAACTGTAAGAGGTTGGACCTATATCTTACTTTTGAACGTCCGCTTAAAGATGAAGAAGTAGATAAACTTCGGCAATGGATTTCCAGACGAGGAAAGAATGAACCGCTCCAATATATACTAGGTAAAGCTGATTTCTTCGGGTTGCAGTTTGAAGTTGATAGTTCTGTTCTAATTCCTAGACCCGAAACTGAGATTCTAGTTGATCATATAATAGCTCAGAATAAGTCCCATTCAAAATTAGATGTTCTTGATATTGGAACCGGAAGCGGAATTATACCAATCATTCTAGCTATGAATCTGCCCGAATCAAATTTAACAGCGATAGATGTTTCATCGGAAGCTATCAATTTGGCTAAAAAAAATGCAGTTAAACATAGTGTGTTAGATCGTATCAATTTCTTAAATCAAGATATCTTTTCTACGGAGTTTAGTGCGCAAAGTTTTGATTTAATTGTGTCAAATCCTCCTTACGTTGCGCTAAGTGAATATCTTACTTTGCAAAAAGAGATTGTGGATTTTGAACCCAAAGAAGCTGTTACCGATGAAGGAGATGGCTTAAAATTCTACTCTTTTATTGCTGAAAAGGCTAAGTTGTGGCTTAAGGATGGCGGCAAATTATACTTTGAACTGGGCAAGGGACAATTTAGTTTTGTTGAAGAGAAACTGAAAGTGCAAGGATATTCAAACATTTCCGTTACAAAGGATTTAGCTAATATTGAAAGAGTTATACAAGGTTCTAAATAATGAGAGCGCTTGTTCAGAGAGTAACATATGGGAGTGTTGATATTGCTGACGAAAAATATTTCGCTTCAATAAATAAGGGGATGGTTATTCTTCTGGGAATAAAAACCAACGATTCTCAAGAAGATGCAATATATGTTGCCGATAAATGTTCCAACTTGCGAATATTTGAAGATGATAATAACAAGATGAATTTATCACTATTAGATATTAAGGGAGAAGCATTAATCATCTCACAATTCACTTTGTATGGTGATACGCAAAAAGGAAACAGACCAAGTTTCATTGAAGCAGCAAGACCGGAAACAGCAATTCCTCTTTATGAATTATTTCTAAAACAATTCAAAGATAATCTTGGTGAAGAAAAAGTTAAATGCGGTAAATTCGGTTCTATGATGAAAGTTGAAATTCATAACGATGGTCCGGTTACTGTTACCGTTGAATCAAAGCAGAAATAAAGACACGATGAAATCAACACTAGTAGTTTTTATTGATGGAATTGGAATTGGTAAGCCCGATACCGAAAGCAATCCATTCTTCAAGTTTGATTTCAAAACATTTCGAAATATTTTCGGGACAATTCCACATCTTGGCGACCAATTTCTAGAAGGAAAGAATGCATTCGTTTTTCCGGTAGATGCTCTTCTGGGCGTTGAAGGAATTCCCTTAAGTGGAACCGGACAGACATCAATATTCTGTGGAGTTAATGCACCAAAGCTTATAGGTAAACATTTTGGACCCTATCCTTATTCAACATTAGTCCCGGTTATTGAAGAAAGAAACATATTCAGAGAATTTAAGAAGCTAAAGAAAAGTGTTCACTTTGCTAATGCATATCCAAAAGTGTTTTTCGATTATGTTAATTCCGGCAGAAGAAGATTAAGCGTTACAACACTAAGCTGTCTGCTAAGCGGTGTAAGACTAAATAATATTGCAGATTTACACAGAGGCAATGCTCTAAGCGCAGAAATTGATAATGAGCGCTTAACTAAGCGGCTAGGTTACAAACTTCCTATCATTCAACCCAAAACCGCTGCAAGCCGGTTGCTAAGGCTAGCAAGCAAGAATCACTTCACATTGTTCGAAATATTTCACACTGATCATCTTGGGCATGGCCGCAATATTGAAATGCTAGAGTATTTCTCAAAAGTGCTGGATGAGTTTTTATTAAATCTGATTTTACACCTTCCCAAATCAGTTTCACTTTTAATCTGCTCAGATCATGGTAACTATGAAGATTTATCAATTAAAATGCATACCAAAAATCCGGCTCTTGGTTTAGCTGCCGGCGTAAATGCGAAAGAGTATTCTCAAAAAATAAAATCTTTGGTTGATATTAAGGAAGCGATTATGGAGAACTACTAGTGAACGATTATCCGCTCATAAAATTTACATTACTGTTTATTTGCGGAGTTATACTGGAATATTACTTAGCGATTAATGGCGTAGTGTTAGGAGTTTTGTTAATCGTAATGTTGTTGGTTGGTACAGTTTGTATATATCGTTACAACAAAAATGTTTTATTGCCTACAGTATTGATATTCTCGTCTGTTATAGTTTTTGGAAGCGTTTGGTATTCGAGCTCAATTAGCAATATTAAAAAATATCCTTTTCTCGATCCTAAGATTAAAAATGTTAGAGTATATGGTAAAGTCGCCAAAATTGATCTTATAAAAGAAAAGAGACTTACTTTTAATCTTTCCCCAGATTCAATTCTTATCGGTAATAAGAAATACTCTTACACTACAACTTTTCTTTGTAATCTTTATGATGATGATAATTTAATTAGGAAAGTGTATGACGTAATTAAAATAGGGAACAGAGTTGTTTATGATTGCATGATTAGCCGACCAAGAAATGAGCGTAACCCATTCGAGTTTGATTATAAAAAATACCTTAACGATAGAGGTGTAACAGCATTAGCTACGGCTTATAGTATTGAGTCGCTTGAGGTCAAAAACACTGATTACAGTTTAGTCAAGAATTCTGTATTCGAAATCAGAAAATACATTGATGAACGGATTACACTAGTTCACAACAAAACAACTCAAGGAATGCTTCGCGGTCTGTTACTAGCAGATAGAAGTGGAATAGATTATCAAACCAACAGCGATTTTATGAATGCCGGTGTTGTTCATGTGCTCTCGGTTTCCGGACTGCACGTTGGTTACATTGTTATAATCTTTCTGTTTCTCTTTAACCGTTTTAACCTTTATTGGCGGGTATCCTTAACAGTGGTGGGATTGATAGTCTACACAATAATTACCGGCTCTGATGCCCCGGTATTTAGATCTACAGTTATGGCAAGCGTAATTCTGGTTACTCCATTCTTTGGCCGTGAATCGAATAGTTATAACACACTTTCAATTGCAGCCCTAATAATTCTTCTACTTGATCCAAAGGAATTGTTCAATCCCAGTTTTCAACTGTCGTTCTCCGCAATATTATCACTTATTATTCTTTACCCGGTCTTAAGTAAGTTTATTAAGGCACAAAATTTCAAGAGCAAAGTTGCAAACTATTTGATGCTCTTTTTCGGCTCTACATTAATAGCACAAATTGGAACCTTACCATTTACATTGGTTTATTTTGGTAAAATATCAGTTACTTCTTTGTTTGCAAATTTGTTCGTTATACCGATATCTGGAGTAATAGTAGGGCTCGGGATAGTCTCGATTTTATTCTCAACATTCTCCTTTTGGCTTGCGGAAGTTTTTGCTGCTTGTAATGAATTTTTAACCTATTTGATGCTTTACTTAGTTCAAGTATTTGGTAATCCCAGCTATTCGTTTATAAATATCACCCAGTTTTCTCTCTATGACAGTGTCATTTTTTATCTAACCTTTGGATTAATATTCTCGCTATGGACTAGATTCAAGAAGTTCATCACTAAGTTACTTTTCGTTACGCTTTCATTTGCAGTTTTTATAGAAGCAATATCATTCGATAACTCTGAATTACTTCCTAACAATAAGCTTTCAGTTCTCGCAATAGATGTGGGCCAAGGGGATTCTTTTTTAATAAAATTTCCTAATGGGCAAATTGCTTTGGTAGATGCTGGCGAGGCAACAAAGAAATTTGATAATGGAAAGCGCGTAATTATCCCGTTATTGGATAAACTGGGTATTAAGAAAATCGAC
>Ga0172380_10003712_pt1 | contig 20571 bp, 25 predicted proteins | sample Leawe162metaG_FD_119747 | JGI IMG/M metagenome (GOLD analysis project Ga0172380, IMG submission 119747) | Leachate microbial communities from a municipal landfill in Southern Ontario, Canada - Leachate well 162 metaG | ecosystem: Engineered > Solid waste > Landfill > Unclassified | place... | reverse complement strand
TTTTTTATTATTGGCCGAAGGGATGATTACTTCAGCTTGGTTTCCTTGTACAGGACGTGCTTGCGCGCCTTGGGATCGAACTTCTTGATCTCCAGCTTCTCGGGCTTGGTGCGCTTGTTCTTGGTCGTCGTGTAGAAGTGGCCGGTGCCGGCCGAGCTTTCCAGTTTGATTTTCTCGCGGGGCATGGCGGGTCTCCTTAAATGGTGCCCTTGGCGCGCAACTCGGCCAGGATGACATCGATGCCCTTCTTGTCGATGGTGCGCAGGCCGGCGTTGGAAACGCGCAGGCTCACCCAGCGGTTTTCGGACTCGACCCAGAAGCGGCGGCTCTGCAGGTTCGGCAGAAAGCGGCGCTTGGTCTTGTTGTTGGCGTGGGAAACATGATTTCCCACCATCGGTGCCTTACCGGTCACTTGGCAAACGCGGGCCATGATTTGTGCTCCACAATTCGAATTTAGCAAAGCCGCGGATTATACGCGATCCTTGCGTGGAAAATCAAGACGATGTTTCTTTTGTGTTTTTTCAGCCGCTGACGACCCGGGCGAAAAGCCGGAAAGGGAACAACAGTCTTTGAGGAATGGCGGCGGCCAAGGTAATATCACGTCATAAGCGCATGGCGTCATGGAAGGGAGTCGAATAAGTCCAGCGTTGAAAGGGGGGGTATGGAAGCATCCGGGATCGCCCAGTATCTCTACGCCTTCGCGGTGCTTTCGCTGGCCTATTTCGTGCGCGGCGTCGCCGGTTTCGGCTCCGGACTCATCGCCATTCCGTTGCTGCTGATGTGGTTTCCCCTGATGCTGGCGGTGCCGCTGGTGGTGGCACTGGACTATCTCGCCTCCGCCAGCCAGGGCATCAAGGATCGGCAGGCGATTTGCTGGGGCGAGATCTGGCCCCTGCTGCCGTTTGTCGTCCTGGGCGTGGCTGCAGCCCTCTACCTGCTGCAATCGGTCGACACCCGGCTGCTGCTGAAGGCTCTGGCCGTCTTCATCATTTTCTACGCCATGTATACCCTGTCGGGGAAAGCGCCCGAAGGTGCGCACAGCCGCTGGTGGGCGGTATCGGCGGGCGGGCTGGGCGGGTTGATCGGCACGGCGTTCGGCACCGGCGGACCGTTCTATGTAGCCTATCTGCAGATGCGGAAGCTGGACAAGTCGCAGTTTCGCGCCACCTTCGCCGCCATCTTCCTGCTTGACGGCGCAAACCGCCTGGCGGGTTATTTCCTCACGGGGATATTGACACTGGAGTTTCTCAAAATACTGGCGATGGCGCTGCCGGTGATGCTGGTCGGCATCTATCTCGGCGGCAAGGTGCATTCCTCGATCGGCCAGGAGGCGTTCCGCCGCGGCATCAGCATCCTGCTGGTCTGCAGCGGCGGCGCCTTGCTGGCGAAATGAATGCTATCGATCGGCCTGCCAGATTACGCGCAGCAGCCTGAGCACCGCGAACCCTGATGGTTTGGTTAACGGCAGGGGGAAGGCGTCTTTAGTACCCCGGAAGCAAGTGCAGACACTAGATCAATCCGCGCTCGGCGAAGGAGAGGGGTTCTGCGGCGCCGGCGATGATGAAGTGGTCGAGCAGCTTTACGTCGACCAATGCCAGGGCCTGTCTGAGGGCCTGGGTGAGCACCTCGTCGGCTCGGCTCGGCTCGGCCACGCCGGAGGGGTGGTTGTGGGCGAGGAGGGCGCCTGCCGCGTTGTGGGCAAGCGCCAGCTTGACCACCTCTCGGGGATGAACACTGGTCTGCGTCAGCGTGCCGCGGAACAACTCCTCGGCGGCGATCAGCCGATTCTGCGCATCCAGCAGCAGCACCATGAACACCTCGTGGGGCAGGCCGCCGAGGGTCAGGCTCAGCCAGTCGCGCACGGCGCGCGGCGAGGACAGCGCATCGCCGGCGGCCATTTCCTCGCGCAGGGCGCGTCGCGCCAGTTCCACCACCGCCTGCAACTGGCTGTATTTGGCGCTGCCCATGCCGGGGATTTCGGCGAACTCGGCGACCCTGGCGGCAAACAGGCGGTTGAGGCTGCCGAAATGGCCGAGCAGGGTGCGTGCCAGGTCGACGGCGCTGGCGCCCCTGACGCCGACGCGCAGGAAGATCGCCAGCAGTTCGGCGTCGGAGAGCGCGCTCGCGCCATGCTTGAGCAGCCGCTCGCGCGGACGCTCGCTTTCAGGCCAGTCGGTGATCGCCATCGTTTGATCAATCCTAGTAGAATCGCCGAATCGGAGTAGCGGATTCTAGCGCATCGTCATGGCAGAACTGAACGGAAAACGGCTGGTACTCGGCGTCACCGGCGGCATCGCTGCCTACAAGGCGGCGGAGTTGGCGCGCCTGTTCGTCAAGGACGGCGCGGAAGTGCATGCCGTGCTGACGCAGTCGGGCGCCCGGTTCGTCACCCCGGCGACCTTCCAGGCGCTCACCGGCCGGCCCGCCTGGACCGACATGTGGGATGCGCGCATGCCGGACAGCATGGCGCACATTGATCTCTCGCGCGGCGCCGACGCCATCGTCGTCGCGCCGGCCTCGGCGGACTTCCTTGCCAAGCTGGCGCACGGCCTGGCCGACGACCTGCTCTCTACCTTGTGTCTGGCGCGCGACTGCCCGCTGATCGTGGCGCCGGCGATGAACCGCCAGATGTGGGAGAACCCCGCCACGCAGCGCAACATAAGTCAGCTTGCGCAGGACGGTGTGATCGTTCTCGGGCCGGCCTCTGGCGATCAGGCCTGCGGCGAAACCGGCCCCGGGCGCATGCTGGAGGCGGCGGAACTGCATGATGCCGTCGTCGGCTTCTTCCAGCCGAAAGTACTGGCCGGGCTTCACGTCCTGCTCACCGCCGGGCCGACCTTCGAGGCGCTCGATCCGGTGCGCGGACTGACTAACCTGAGTTCCGGCAAGATGGGCTTCGCCTTGGCACGCGCCGCGCGCGATGCCGGCGCTTCAGTGACGCTGGTAAGCGGACCGGTGGCGCTGCCGACCCCGGACGGGGTCGCGCGCGTCGATGTGCTGAGCGCCGGCGAAATGCGCGAAGCGGTGCTGCGCCATGTCAGGGAAACGGATATCTTCATCGGCGTGGCTGCGGTGGCCGACTATCGACCGGAACAGACCGCGGCACAGAAGATCAAGAAGGCCGCCCAGCCGTTGACCCTGACTCTGCAGCCGAACCCTGACATCCTGGCCGAGATCGCCGCGCTGCCGCAGCCGCCGTTCTGCGTCGGCTTTGCCGCCGAGAGCGAGAACCTCGACGAGTACGCGCAGGGCAAGCGTCTGGCCAAGAAACTGCCGCTGGTCGTCGGCAATCTGGTCATGCATGGGCTGGGGGGAGATGACAACACGGTCATCATGTTCGACGACCAGGGCCGGCATCCGCTCGGCCCGGCCCCGAAGATCGAGGTCGCCCGCGGCATCGTCGGCCACATCGGGCAGATGCTGGCCGGCAACGGAGGGTAATTTCTTGCATCGCATCGATGTGCGGATCCTCGATCCGCGACTGAAGGACAATCCGCCCCATTACGCCACGCCCGGCGCCGCCGGCCTCGATCTGCGCGCCTGCGTCGAGGCGTCGGTGAAGCTGCATCCGGGCGACACCCAGCTGATTCCCACGGGGATTGCCATCCATCTGGCCGATCCCGGCCTGGCGGCGCTGATCCTGCCGCGCTCGGGCCTCGGCCACAAGCACGGCATCGTGCTGGGCAACCTCACCGGGCTGATCGACTCCGACTACCAGGGCGAGATATTCATCTCCACCTGGAACCGCGGCCGCGAGACCTTCACCATCAACCCGCTGGACCGCCTGGCGCAGATGATCGTCGTGCCGGTGCTTCAGGTGGCCTTCAACATCGTCGACAGCTTCGAGGCATCGCATCGCGGTGCGGGCGGCTTCGGCAGCACCGGCCATGGGTGACGCCTGAAAAGGCAAACCCCGCCGGAGCGGGGTTTGTCGTTGGGCGTGCTGCTGTGGATCAGGTCGACATTTCAGTGAGGATGTTCTTCAGCCAGCTCTCGGCGTAGATCGCTTCGAGCTCGGACAGGTCTGGCGAGACGCCGACCGACCCGGGCACCGCGATGATCGCGTTCTTCGCCTTGTCCACCTTGTATACGCCAGTCACCTCGACCGCCTCCTTGGCGGAGAGGAAGCTGTAGCAGGTATTGATGCCGGAGAAGTCGACGATTTCCTTGCCGTTCATCATGTTGACGATGTTGGTGGCGCAGGCTTTGGCTTCCGAGTTGGCCGAGTAGCCGGACTTGGGCATGGCGCCGGCGATGCAGGCGTCGCCGATGACATGGATACCCTTGTGAATCGTCGACTCGAAGGTGGTCGGGTTGACCGGGCACCAGTTCTTGTCCGGACCCACCACGCCCGCCGCGACGGCGATGTGGCCGGCGCGTTGCGGCGGAATCAGGTTGACCACGGCACCCCTGACGTCCTCCAGGCCCTCGACCAGTACAGTCTTGGATTTGGCATCCACCTCCGTGACCTTCTTGGCGGGGCGGTAGTCTACGATGCCGTCGTAGTGCTTCTTCCAGCCCTTCAGGAAGAGGCCCTTCTTCGAGACGATGTCGGGGTTGGCGTCAAGGACGATGATCTTCGACTTCGGCTTGTGCTGCTTGAGGAACATGGCGATCATGCTGGTCCGCTCGTACGGGCCGGGCGGGCAGCGGAAGGGTGCCAGCGGGATGCTCAGCACGACGTTGCCGCCGGCAGGCATGGCTTCAAGCTGCTTGCGCAGCAGCACGGTCTGCGGGCCGGCCTTCCAGGCATGGGGGATGACATCCGGAGTGGTCGCGATGTCGTAGCCCTTGACTTCCTCGGTGCGGAAGTCGATGCCGGGGGAGAGGACCAGATGGTCGTACTTGAGCGTGCCCTTGGAAGTGACGACCGTCTTGGACGCCGCATCCACCCCGGTGACCTCGGCCTGCAGCAGTTTGACGCCGTGGTTGGCCGCCAGCTTGTCGTACTTGATGGTCAGCGGCGACAGGTCCTTCATGATGCCGCCGATGTACAGGTTGCTGAACGGGCAGGACACGAAATGGTCGTTGCGCTCGACCAGCACCACCTCGATGCTCTTGTCCATCATGCGGATGTACTTGGCGGCGATGGTGCCGCCATAGCCGCCGCCGACCACTACCACGCGGCGGCCGGTCTTCGGCATGACATCCGCCGTGGAGCCTGACGGGCCCGTGCTGGCGCAGCCGTAGAGGACGCCTGCCGCACTGGCGCCGGCGGTCATCTTGAGAAAACTTCTCCGATCGATTGTCATATTATCTCCTCCCTTATTTCACGCTGGCGTAGAAGTGCGCGATGGCTTCCAGATCGCTCTGGGAAAGCGGCTTCATCTTCTCGGCCTTGCGGTCGAACATCTTGCGCTTGCCGGAATGGTAGTCGGCCATCTGTATCTCCAGATATTTCACCCACTGGCCGGCCATGATCGGTGAATTGTCCTTGATCTCCTTGCCGTTTTCGACGTGGCAGCGGGCGCAGTTCTTCTCATGCAGTTCGGCGCCCTTGGCAACCTTGGCCCGGTCAAGGGACTGGCTGGTGGCATACGGTTTCTGCTTGGAGAAGAACTCCCCCATCGCTTCGAATTCCGCGTCGCTGTAGGCCTTGGCCAGGCGACCCATGACGGTCGATGGCCGTTCGCCGCTCTTGAAGCCTTTCATCGACTCGACGATGGCGACTTTCGATTGTCCCGCCAGGGCCGGCATGCTCGGTCCGGCGCTGGCGCCATGGGTGCCGTGGCAGCCGGCGCAGGCGTTGGACAGCATGGCGGGCGTCGACGGCGCCGCGAAGGCGCTTGCCGACATCGCCAGGACGGCAGCGGACAGCGCCCACTGGATTCCTTTTATCCTCATACTCATCTCCTCCTTTTGCGTGAAAAAACGAACTGCTCGACTTCTTTCTGCTGCCTGCTTCATTACTGTTTCGTCACATTGATGTAATTCTTCACGTCGGGCATCGCCTTGTCGAGCCCGAACTGGTAGCCCAGCGAGACGTAGTGGAAGCGCGCGTTGGTGTGGTCCTCGTGAATCGCGATGCCGAAGTTATACACCTTGTCGGCAGCGATGCCGTGATCCCCCTTGCCGCCCCCGGCCAGCGTGCGCTCGAAGGTCACCACCCACTTGTTGCCTTCCTTCTTGCCCTCGGCCTTGAGCAGGCTCTTGCCGCCTTCGTTGTAGCGCTGGTCGGTCACATGGCCGTCCACCGGCTTTTCGCCCTTGCCGCTGCGGAATTGCATCAGGTCCATGAACTTGCCGCCGGCGAGATCCGCGTCCTTGATGTACTTGGTCTTCTTGTCATCCTTGGGGCTCTTCATGGTGCGCAGGTCCTGGTGGCAGGTTGACCAGCAGCCGTTCAGGCTGGAACCCTCCACCGTGCCGCCGCCATCGAACATCATGGCCAGCTTGACCTCGTTCTTGGCATCCATTTTCTTGTCGCCGATTTTCGGCGGCACCCACTCGAAGCGGAAGTAGATCTTGTTGCCGTCGTGGGCCGCCTGGAAGATGACCGGGATCGAGCCGGCCTTCCCCTTCGGCGGGGTGGGCTCCAGCACCGACTTGGAGCTGCCGACCGGCTTGCCGGCGACGATCTTTTCGCCGATCTCGCTGGCGTCGCCTTCATGACACTTGGCGCAGAAGCGCTTCTTCTCGACGATGTCCGGCACCGCCGAGTGGTCGGTCTTGTTCATGACCCACTCGTAGCTCGCCTGTCCGGGATAGAACAGGGTCATCTTGCGGGGCGGGACCTTGCTCCAGTCCGGCGCGGCGAGGGCGCCACCGGCGACAAACAGGCCCATGACTGCAACGGCGATCTTTTTCATTGCCTACTCCTCTTAGTGCACTGTACGGAAATCTTTTTGCGAACGGCGCAGCTCAACCCTGCTTGCCAGCGGCTGGTGTCTTTTCCTGCTCCAGCAGATGGTGGACTTCCTTGTGCGCGATGCCCTTGTGGCATTCGATGCAGGTCTTTCCATCCTCGATCGCGCCTTCGTGCTTGACCACCGAGCGATCCTTCTGCTTTTCCGGATCCATGGTCTTGAAATTGTGGCAGTTGCGGCATTCCTTTGAATCCCGGGCTTCCATCCTCTCCCAGACGCGCTTGGCCATTGTCAGGCGGTAAGCCTCGAATTTCTCAGGCGTGTCCACAGTGCCCTTGATGTGGCCGATGACATCGCGGGCCGCCATGAGCTTCTGGAACGACTTGAACATGTAGTCGGTGGGCGTCTTGCTGCTGGCGACATGGCAGTCGGCGCACTGCACGGTCGTGCCGCTTCGGTTCTTGTAATGCACGGTTTTCTTGAGTTCCTCGTAGGGAATGGTCATCTCGTGGCAGGAGGTGCAGAACTCCGAGCGGTTGGTCCACTCCATGCCGGTATTGAGGCCGCCCCAGATGGCGACGCCGCCGAGAATGCCGATGATGAGCATCCGCAACATCGAACATCTTGGCGGGCGCTTCAGGCGCTGCCACAGACTTTGCTTTCCGGTTTCGGCGTTGTTGGAGGCGGGTGGCGAGTTGTCGTTCATGATTCAAAAAAGATTGGGTTGCTCTGCCGACCGGGTCGGCGAAATGAGTGCACCGCTTATCACCTTACTGTCGGCGCGATTATTACAGGCCCCATCCCTGCGGACAAGGGAAGAAATTGTGATTCCCGGATCAGCATGTCTAATATTCGCGGGTGCTGAAATTCCTGCTTGGTGCCCGTGTGAAAACGCATTATTTGATGCCGAGTGTTTTCGCCAGATCAGCGTAATCGGACAGCGCGGCCGGCTCGAAGCCGGGAAAGTTGCTGAAGCGAAGGAAGCTTTGCGCATCCTTGTCCTGGGTTGCGGCGAGGAGGGCATCGGTCACCGTTTTGCGTTCGCCTGGATCAAGGTCTCCGCGTACGGCGAAGGTCAGATGCGGCACGCCCTTGCCGGTGTGGATGGAGTTGATGTTCTCGCCTTTTTGCGTCCAGGCATTGAACAGGCCGGCATTGGCCACGCCGACATCGATCAGATTCATCTGCATGCCGGCCAGCACGCCATCGGCGTCGTTGTAATAGGCAATGCTGCTGAAGTAGCTCTCCTTGTCCTTGATGCCCAGTTTCTCCAGCTCGACGAAGGCCAGTCTGGTGATCATGGCGTCCTTGCCGGTAAAGCCGATGCGTTTCCCCTTCATGTCCTCGGGAAAGGCGATGTTGGTTTTTCCCATGGCCATGAACGAGACGGCCAGCAGTCCGGGCACTTTCGCCACCGGCAGATAACCGGCGCTGCGGTTGGCCTCCAGCACGGCCGAAGGCGCGACGAACATGAAATGGTAGCGTTTGGCCTTGGCGCGCTCGCCGAAGGTGGTGAAATCGCGGGCGCCTTCCACCCTGACGGGTTTTTTGAGCACCCGTGACAGGTAAGCGGTCAGGCCATGGTATTCGGAGGCGATCATCTGGGCGCTGTTGCCGTAGCTGATGATGCCGAGCAGGTAGGCGCGCTCCTGTGCCAGCCCTGGGCGTCCTGACAGCAACAGCAAGAGGCCGAGAGCCCAGAGCCGCGGGCCAAGAAATTTTCTCACCACGATTCCTCCTTATCGTCCCAACACAAGCCGGATTTTGTGTTTTTTACCCCACTTCCGGTGCAGATGGAATCTAATTGATAACATTAGCAGCGTTTATAAATTCTATTGCTGCGCTAATCACGCAACGTATTTGAGACCTTTAATATTGCCGCCATGGGGCAGCGAGGTGTTCGCAGCAGATTGAATCATGAAGAGTCCTGTCGAAATTCGCATGCCCAAATACCCCGATTGCTGGGAGACCTGCGGCTCCTGCGGCAGCGGCGAGGTCGTCATCCTGGAAATCCTGGTCAAGGTCGGCGACCTGATCGGCATCGACGACACCATTCTCACCCTGGAGACCGGCAAGGTGGCGCTGGACATTCCCAGTCCCCGGGCCGGACGGGTGTTCGGGGTGTTCGTGTCCGAGGGGGAAGCGGTGGCCGAAGGCCAGCTCCTGCTGACGATTGAGCCCGCCTGAGGGGCCGCACTCCGTTAAAATCGCGTTTTCATTCAGCAGGCATCCCGAGCATGGCCCAATACGTTTTCACCATGAACCGCGTGGGCAAGATCGTCCCGCCCAAGCGCCACATCCTCAAGGACGTCTCCCTCAGCTTCTTCCCCGGCGCCAAGATCGGCGTACTGGGACTGAACGGCTCCGGCAAGTCCACCCTGCTCAGGATCATGGCCGGTGTGGACAAGGACATCGAGGGAGAAGCCACGCCGATGCCGAATCTTTCCATCGGCTACCTGCCGCAGGAGCCGCAACTTGACCCGGAGATGACCGTCCGCCAATCCGTCGAGGAGGGCCTCGGCGAGGTGTTCGAGGCGCAGCAGAAGCTGGATGCCGTGTATGCCGCCTACGCCGAGCCGGATGCCGATTTCGACGCCCTGGCAGCCGAGCAGGCACGCCTGGAGGCCATCCTCGCCGCCTCCGACGGTCACACCGCTGAACAACAACTTGAGGTCGCCGCAGATGCCCTGCGCCTGCCGCCCTGGGAGGCGAAGATCGCCAACCTGTCCGGCGGAGAGAAGCGCCGTGTGGCGCTGTGCCGCCTGCTGCTGTCAAAGCCCGACATGCTGCTGCTCGACGAGCCGACCAACCACCTCGACGCCGAATCGGTGGACTGGCTGGAGCAGTTCCTCACGCGCTTCCCCGGCACCGTGGTGGCGGTGACCCACGACCGCTACTTCCTCGACAATGCCGCCGAGTGGATCCTCGAACTCGACCGCGGCCATGGCATTCCGTGGAAGGGCAACTACAGTTCCTGGCTGGAGCAGAAGGAGGCGCGGCTCAGTCAGGAGGAGGCATCCGAGTCCGCCCGCCAGAAGGCCATCAGGAAGGAACTGGAGTGGGTGCGGCAGAACCCGAAGGGGCGGCAGGCCAAGAGCAAGGCGCGCCTGGCGCGCTTCGACGAGCTGTCGAGCCAGGAATACCAGAAACGCAACGAGACGCAGGAAATCTTCATTCCGGTGGCCGAACGCCTCGGCGACAAGGTCATCGAGTTCAACGGCGTGTCGAAGGGCTACGGCGAGCGCCTGCTCATCGACAACCTGAGCTTCCAGATTCCGCCCGGCGCCATCGTCGGCATCATCGGTCCTAACGGCGCCGGCAAATCCACGCTGTTCCGCATGCTCACCGGCAAGGAACAGCCGGATGCCGGCGAGGTTGTCACCGGCCCGACCGTCAAGCTGGTGTCGGTGGAGCAGTCGCGCGAGTCGTTGCCCAACGACAAGAGCGTCTGGGAAGCCATTTCCGGCGGGGCCGACATCCTCACCGTCGGCAGGTACGAAACGCCCTCGCGCGCCTACATCGGCCGCTTCAACTTCAAGGGCGCCGACCAGCAGAAGCTCGTCGGCAACCTCTCCGGCGGCGAGCGCGGCCGCCTGCACCTGGCGAAGACGCTGATCGAAGGCGGCAACGTGCTGCTGCTCGACGAACCGTCCAACGACCTCGACGTCGAGACCCTGCGTGCACTGGAAGATGCCTTGCTCGAGTTCGCCGGCTGTGTGCTGGTGATCTCCCACGACCGCTGGTTCCTCGACCGCATCGCCACCCATATCCTTGCCTGCGAGGGCGAGTCGCAGTGGGTATTCTTCAACGGCAACTACCACGAGTACGAGGCCGACAAGGTGAAGCGCCTGGGCGAGGAGGGCGCCAAGCCGAAGCGCCTGCGCTACAAGCCGCTGAAGGGTTGAGATGCGCACGACCATCTCGAAACGAACCTTCCTGTTCGCCTGCTGCCTTGGCCTGGCCGCGGCGGTGCAAGCCTCGGAGGAAGCCGGACTCTCTGCCGTGCGCGACCTGGGCCGCCTGAACGGACAGGCGCTGGCCTGCGGCAAAAAAGATACCGCTGCCTGGTTGAGGATTCTCATGCTCAACCATGCGCCCAAGACGCGTGCCTACGGCGAAGCCTATGAGGAAGGCACCCAGGAGACTTTTGCCGCCCATGGTCGCGGCGAGCCCTGCGCAGCACCGGCCGTGCTGGCCGCCAGACTCGATGCCGTCACGCAGCGCCTCAAGGCCGCGCTGCCCATCCCCGGCCAGGTTCCGCAAGGGCATAGCCAGGCGGAAGTCGCGCCGAATGCCGTCGTGCCGCGCTATCTTCTGCAGGATCCGAACGGCCGGGCGGTGACGAACGAGGACTTCCTCGGCCGCTTTCAGCTGGTCGCCTTCGGTTACACCTCCTGCCCCGATGTCTGCCCGACCACGCTGCTGGAAATGAAGGAAGTGCTGAAGCTCCTCGGCGACAAGGCTGCGCTACTGCAGCCGATCTTCATCACGGTCGATCCCGAGCGCGACAGCGACCAGGTGCTGCGCGAATACACTGCCGCCTTCGATTCGCGCATCCTGGGATTGCGCGGCTCCGGGGAACTGACGCGCCGTGCCGCCGCCGAGTTCAGGATTCGCTATGAAAAGGTGCGCGATCCGGCCGCGCCGCCGGGCAGTTACACTATGGATCACTCCGCCGGCATGGTCCTGCTCGGCCCGGACGGACGCGCCGTCGTTCGTTTCGCTTATGCCACGCCGGCAAGGCAGATGGCCGAACGGATAGAGGCAATGATTCAGGAAGGCGGCATGCGCGTGCCGGCGCAGCGCCTCTCACGTTGAAGGAGTCGACCATGGCCGCATCGAAATCGCAGCGCTGGGCAGTCATTGGTTTGGCCGTCGTCGTCAGCCTGGTGACGCTGGTCGCCGGCGGCCTGTATTTCGGTGCCAAGGCGCTCAAGGGCAAGGTGGAACAGGCACTCGGGCCGGAGAGCGAGATCGGCGAAATTCGCCTCGGCCTGGCTGCCGTCGAAATCATCAAGCTGCGCATCAGGGCGCCTTCGGGCTGGCCGGCGCCGGACACGTTGCGCGCCGAGCGCATCCGCATCGCGCCCGATCTCCTCGGGCTGCTGTCCGCCAGGGTGAATATCTCCAGCATCGTCATCGAGGGCGGCTATGTCTCCACGTTACGCAGCGCCGACGGCAGGCTGCGCGTTGTGCCCAGCCTGCTGGAAAAGAAGGACGACAAGAAAGAGAGCGGCAAGGGGCCGGAAGTGGGCATCGGCGTCATCGAGCTGAAGGACGGCGTGATGGAGTTCTACGATGCCACCGTGCGCAGGACGCCGCACAGGATCCGCCTCGAGCAGTTGCAGGCGAAAGTGACGGACATCCACCTGCCGGAGTTGAAGGCCAGGTCGCAGTTGCATCTCGACGGCGTGCTCAAGGGCGTCAGGAGCGACGGCAAGATCCTCATCGACGGCTGGATGGATTTTGCCAGCAAGGATTCCGTCATCGACAACACCCTGCGCGGCGTCGACCTCGTTGCCCTGCAGCCCTATCTGCTCAAGGCGTCGGAAACCGGCGTCAGGAAAGGTACGCTCGACCTCGATCTGAAGTCCACCATCAAGGCAAACCACCTCAACGCCCCTGGCACGTTGACGCTCAACGGCCTTGAACTGGAGTCCGGCGGCACTTTCATGGGCATGCCGCGCGCCGCGGTGGTCGGCTTCATGAAAGGCAAGAACGACAGGATCACCGTCAAGTTCACCCTCGACGGGAAGCTCGACGACCCGAACTTCAGGCTGAACGAAGGCTTCTCCACGCGTGTCGCCTCGTCGCTCGGGGACATCGTCGGCTTCAGCGTCGAGGGTTTGGCGAAGGGCGCCGGCTCGCTGGGCCAGAAGGGTGTGGAAGCAGCCGGCGGCGCCGTCGAGGGCGTTGGCAAGGCGGTCAAAGGCATCTTCGGCAAGTAGTTGAGGCTGCGCTGCCGGAGGTGTTCGGGCAGCTAAGGGCGTTCTGCGAGCCAGCCCTTGATCCGTTCATACACCTGCGTCCGGCAAAGCAGATCGAGGTGGCCGGTTGCGTGGGCGATCCACTGCCGGTCCTGCGGAAACATCAGGTTTCGATCGTCTTCCGCATGGCAGCCGAGTGCGCTCGCCAGCGGTACCAGGCCGTCTCCGACCAGCCGATCCTTCATGTCGCCCATCTGCTTGCCGGTGGTCGCGGCAATCGCGAAGCATTGCACGCCCTCCGGCAAAGGCACGGCCGCGTGGTGGCGGCCGGAGCGGGCAAAGCGGTCGCGGCCGTGCCAGTCCTCGTCGAGCAGATAAGTGTGGCGCAAGTCCGTGATGCCCGCGCTGCGGATCTTGCCCAGGCGGGACAGGGGCGCGGTGTAGGGACTGGCGCCCAGGGTGATGTCGATCCAGTTGCCGCCGCGCTCCATCGGCGCGCCGTGGTGCGGCGTGCCGAGGAACACCAACTTTTTCAGATGGCGCGGCCAGGCGTGGCCCGCTGCCGTGCCGTAATGCCAGGCGCTGCGCGCCAGCAGGCCGCCCATGCTGTGGCCGAGGATCGCCAGTTCCTTAACCGGCACCGGCCAGTGGGCGAGCAGGGCTTCCAGGAGATCGGCGAATTCGCGTCCGTTGGTGGAGATGTGGCGGCCGCTGTTGTAGTGCAGGTAAACCGGCGTGTAGCCGAGGTCACGCGCCAGCGCGGTGCCGTGGTCGTGGCCCTGCCGTGTCCATTGCAGGTCGTTCATGCACAGGCCGTGCGCCAGCACCAGCAGCTTGCTGCCGGCGTTCGGGATGGCAGACAGGGCTGCCTTGTCCATTTGCAGGGCGCGGCCGTCGCGCCGCAGGCGCATTCGGATGGCCAGGGGGTTCTCGCTGGCCTCGAGGTAGTCGCCCAGAACGCCGTTGAGCGTTGCCAGGACGACTTCCCGCTCGGGCGTGGCTTCCTTCTCGCCGAACAGCGGCACCAGCCTCCCCAGTACGGCGTCGAGCCCGCCCCCCACCATTTGCGCCACGCCGCGGACGCTGCGGTAGACGAAGCCGGTTATGCCGCTCGTACGACCCGACGCCGGCTTGCCGAGAAGCGCCGGCGTACTGGCGATGTTGTGATGCATCGCTTCCACCAGGTCGGTCAATCCGACGACGGCATCGATCGTCATCCGGCTGAAGCCGCGAAGGTCGGCGGGATGCAGGTGTGATTGCCGGGTCATGGGGTCGATGCTTTCAGTGGCGCAGGCGGATCCATTCAGGGCGCGCACCGTTACATTCTATTGCAATTTCTTACAGCGCCGGCGGATCCGGCTGGCTAGCATGACCTCACCACAATCGAACAATGGAGGCAGCGGCAATGAGCAAGCTGATTCGTACCATCCTGGCAACGGTAATGGGTATCACCGCACTGTCCGTCTCGGCAGGCGCCTATGCGCACGACCGGGACAGGCACGGGCGGCACCAGGGGCACGGCTGGGGGCAATACAAGCATCACCACCACGATCATCGTCGCTACAGCTACAAGGTGATCCGCGAACGGGTGGTCATCCACCAGCCCCCACCCGTGTATTACGAGCGGCGGGCCCATTATGGGCCACCCGCCATCGTCATCGGCGTAGACGTCCCGCCGCTGGTGGTGCGGTTGCGCTAGGGCCTGTTCCGGCAACGCGTGGTCGGGGTGTGTATCATTCCATCTCTTCCATCCAGGATGGGAACCGGCCATGGCTGACCTCTCCGACCACGACATTTCCCCGGCGGCTTGCACGGGAATCGGTATCCCGCGCCAGAACGATTTCAACCCTGCCGCCTTCGAGCGTGCCGTGAGCGACCTGCTGGCTGCCTGCGGCATCGGCATCGCACCCGACATGCAGCACATGGGCCGCACCGCGGAGCGTGTGCGCACGCTGTGGCAGAAGCGCCTGCTGGGCGGTTACGACATGGATCCGGCCGAAGCGCTGGGCGAGGGCTTCGAGGACCATCGTCGCGACATGGTGGTGGTGCGCGGCATTGCCGTGCATGGCGTCTGTCCGCACCACCTGGTGCCCTTCCGCGGCGTGGCGCATGTCGCCTACCTGCCCGGCGGGCGCCTGCACGGCTTCGGCCGCATCGCCCGCATGGTGGACGCCATCGGCCACCGCTTCACCTACCAGGAGTGGATGACGCGCGACATCGCCGAGGCGCTGGTGACGCACGGCAAGGCCGCCGGCGGCGCCTGCGTCATCGAGGCCGAGCAGCTCTGCCTGCTGCTGGGCGAGGATCGCCGCGGCGACGAGCGCGTGGTGACACAGGCTTTTACCGGCACCTTCGAAAAATCCGACCAGTTGCGCACCGAGTTCCTGCGCGCCATTTCCGGAAGATTGCCATGAGCGGGTTCACGCGCGAGGCGGTTCCGGTCGGAGAACACCAGCGCATCGTCGCCCGTTTTTTCGCGCCGGCGGACGAGCCCCGGGCCGCGGTGCTCGTCGTCCCGGCGATGGGCGTCACGCAGGCGTTCTATGCCCCCTTCGCGCAGTGGCTGGCCGAGCAGGGTTTCCTGGCGGCGACCTTCGACTACCGCGGCATCGGCCAGTCGCGCCACGGCAGCCTGCGCAAGGTGTCGACGGACATCCTCGACTGGGCGCGGCTGGATTGCGCGGCGATGATCGATGTGCTGACGGCACGGGTTCAGGACAAGCCGCTCCACTGGGTCGGGCACAGCCTGGGCGGGCAGATCCTGCCCTTCGTGCCGAACCGCCAGAGGGTGTCGCACGTGGTGACGGTAGCCACCGGCAGCGGCTACTGGCGCGAGAACACGGCGGCGTTGCGCCGAACGTCATGGTGGCTGTGGTTCGTCGCGGCGCCGCTGTCGGTGCGCCTGTTCGGCTACTTCCCCGGCAAGCGCCTGCGCAAGGTGGGCGACCTGCCGCGCGGCGTGATGGAACAGTGGCGGCGCTGGTGCCTGAATCCGGAATACGCCGTCGGCGTCGAGGGCGAGTCGGCGCGCGCCCTGTATGCCGCCGTGCGAACGCCGATCGTCTCGCTGTCCTTCACCGACGACGAGTTCATGTCGCTGCGCAATATCGAGTCGATCCACGGCCAGTATGCCAACGCGCGCTGCACCATGAAGCGCTTCGCGCCGAAGGAGATCGGCGAGAAGCGCATCGGCCACTTCGGTTTCTTCAAGCCGAAGTTCGAGCACTCGCTATGGCATGCCCACCTGCTGCCTGAGTTGACCTGAAAGCAGCCTCAAAGCTTCTTGTGCGAGCCGTCGCACATCGGCTTGTGCGCCGAGTGCTTGCAGCCGCAGAACCACACCTTTTCCGATTTCTCCGCCGTGTATTCGACCGGCGTGAAGGGCGAGCCCTTGTGCGAGCCGTCGCAGAAGGGCTGACTCTTGCTCTTGCCGCAGGCGCACCACCAGTAGCGCTTGCCGGCTTCCACGTCCACGGCGTAAGGGGCTTTCTGCGGGATGTCTGGATGACTCATGGGGTTCTCCAATTGATGGGGGTATCAGGAGGTTCGTTTGACATTGAATAATTCCCGACTAATAATGTCAAGTATTAAAAAAACACCCCAACCCCAATAGAGAGAAAACATCATGATCGTCATCAACGGCAAAGAGATCGAAACCGACGCCGAAGGCTACCTGGCGCAACTGGACGACTGGTCGGAAGACATCGCCAGCCACTTGGCGCAGCAGGACAACCTGCAGCTCTCGGAAGACCACTGGAAGCTGCTCAACTGGATCCGCGCCTACTATCAGGAGAATGGCACGGCGCCGAACCTGCGCACCATGCAGAAGCTGCTCAAGGACGAACTGGGCGAGGAGTGGTCGGACAAGAAGCGCCTGTTCGACCTCTTCCCCTACGGCCCGGCCAAGCAGGGCGCGCGCTACGCCGGCATGCCGAAGCCGACCGGGTGCGTCTGAGTTGCAACGCGTATCGGTAGGTGGATTGATCCGATAGGATCCGAGGTTCCGCCAGGCAGCCTTGAGGCTGTACGGCAGAACCGCGTAGAGGCCGGCTGAAGGGGCGAACAAAGCCCGTTCATTTGTAGACGCCGACTCCGATGTACCCCTCGAAGCCCGGAATCCTGACTACGTAAGAGGATTTGGCCTCCACCTTTTTGGTCGCGGGGCTGGTCCACATGTAGTCGACCCAGCCTGAACCCTTGCTCTTCGCCACATCGATCATTTCCTTGACGAATAGCTTGCCGTTGGCGTCCTTGAGTTCGAAGTGGTTCTTGCCCACCAGGCCTTTGTTGCCGCCGTGGGCGACCATCGTGCCATCCAGCTTCTGCACGAATACGTACAGATCCTTCTCCTGCCACTTGCCGTCCTTTCCGGTGAATTCCTCGCAAGCCTTGTCTACGCCGACCGCCTTGATATGGACGAGCCCTTTCTCCACGAGTGCCTTGGCCTGATCGGCCGTGCCGCGTTCCTGGGCGTAGGCGCAGAAGGCCGCCATGAACTGGAGGGTTGCCAACAGTGCGAGTTTTTTCAGCATGCTCATTTCAATCTCCTTTAGTAATAGGGATAGGTAGTAACTGTCAGACACGGAAGCTGCCGACGGCGATTTCCAGCTTGCGTGAAAGATCTTCCAGCTGCTCGACTGCTTTCATCGTCTTGAGGGTCGCGCTGTTGTTGTCTTCGACCATGCGCGCGATCTCATCGATGTTGCGCGCGATGTCGTTGCTGCCGGTGCTCTGTTCGCGCACCGCGGAGGCGATTTCGTCCATGCCGCGGTTGGCGTTCGTGACGGATTCCTTGGCCGCCAGAATGACGCGATCGAGTTCGTCGAGGTAGTTCTGGCTGGTGCCGAGCGATTGCGTGCCGGCATTGAGGGATTGTTCGACCACGGCCGACTGGCTGCCCAGCGTATGCGTCACTTCCTCGATGTGGTTCGCCGCCTCGGAGGAGCGCTCCGCCAATTTCCGCACTTCGTCGGCGACGACGGCGAAGCCGCGCCCCTGCTCGCCTGCGCGGGCGGCCTCGATGGCCGCATTCAGCGCCAGCAGATTGGTCTGGTCGGCGAGATCCTTGACCTGCTTCGTCATGTCGGTGATCGAAGCCGTACTGCGCACGAATTCGCCGACGGAGGAGGTGATGGCATCGAAGGCATTGCGCACCTGCGATATTTCGCGCAGCAGCCGCCCCAGGTGTTCGCTGCCGGTCTGGGTGTTGTCGAGGCTTTGCTGAGAGGTGACCTTGACGTTTTCGGCATTCTCCGATATCGAAGCGATGCTGACGGTCATTTCCTCCATGGTCGCCGCCACGGCCGAGGCGGCATCCGCCTGCCGCGAAGAGCCGTCGGAGACGATGCGCGTAGACGAACTCAGGTCCTTGGATGACTGGGAAACCGCCTGTGCGCTCGACAGAACCTGACGCACGGTGTTCTGGAAACTGAGGATCAATTCGTTGAAGGCGGACGACGTTTGCGCGATCTCGTCGTTGCCGAAGCATTCGACGCGCCGCGTCAGGTCGCCGGTTTTCAGTTCCATGGCGGCCGACTTGATGCGGTCAACCGCAACAAGGATGTTCTTGCGCACCAGAAAGCTGACCAGCAGGGCGATGACAATCGACAGCAGCACTGCGATGGCAAGCGTCTTCACCACCAGGCCGGAAGTCTGTGCGGCGCGGTCGTACGCTTCGTTGCTGAGCTTCTGCTCGATTTCGATCAGCGCCCTGAAGTGCTTGTTCAAGCCTTCGAAGTCGTTCGTCGCGATGCTCATCACGCTGGTGGCGCTGGCATAATCTTCCACGGCGATGTCGAGGACGTCGGCTGTCGATTTGCGATAGCCGGCAAACGATTTGGCGACGCTGGCCAGGGTGGTTTTTTCGGATTCATCCAGGGCTGGACTCTTCTCCACCTCGGCCAGTCGCTCGCCGATCCGCACAAGCCGCAGGTTCAGGTCCTTCGTCATGGCCTCAAGGCGCGGCTTGGGGAAATTCGCCGAAGCCGAAGAAAGCAGCTGGTAGGTACCGCCATAGACGCCTTGCGCGTCGTCCGAGGCTTCGGCAACGAGCCTGAAGTTCTGGAAACGAACATGGAAAATGTTATTGAGGGCGTCCTGCTGCTGTTGCAGGCCGATGTAGGAGGTGATGGACACGACCAGCAGCAGTGCCAGCACCAGCATCGGGGCGAGCATCAGCTTGGCGCCGATGCTGAGTTTCGAGAGGGCATTCATCCGGGCCTCCGGTGATGAGCCCGGCCGCATATTCGAGGCGACCGGGATTTTTCCGTGTCGGCGCTTGCGCGCCACCATTGATTCGAGCGTTTATTTATAGATGCCGACACCGATCAAGCCGTCGAAATCCGGGACTTTCACGACATAGGTGGTTTTCGGCTCGACCTTCTTGGTCTGCGGATTGGTCCACATGTAATCAACCCAGCCGCTTCCTTTACCCTTGGCGGTGTCGATCATCGTCCGGATGAAGGTCTGGCCGTTGGCGTCCTTCAGGTCGAGCATGTTCTTGCCGACCAGACCCTTGTTTCCGCCGTGTGCAATCGTATTGCCGTCGAATTTCTGCACGAAAACATACAAGTCCTTTTCATGCCATTTGCCATCCTTGTTGGAAAAATCCTCCGCTGCCTTTTCGACGCCGACCGATTTGATATGCGCGAGGCCTTTTTCCACGAGCGCCTTGGCCTGGTCGGCCGTCCCGCGTTCCTGGGCCAGTGCGCAGCCGACCGCAGCGAACTGGATGAACAGGAGACAAACGAATTGCTTCAGACTGGTTTGCATGTGCTTCTCCTTGCATTGAAAGTAGCGAATAGCGGGTAGCAGTGTTTATGCGCATCCCTGAGGGTGGTATCGGCGGGATGGATACTTTCTTTAGGGGTATTTTTCAGTTTTATGTGTGAGTGTGCAGTATCATGCATGCCGCCGTGCACTGAACATGGAGCGTCCTGGCACATGGATTTCATCTGCGACGTAACGGAAACGGATTTCGACGAGCGCGTGATCGCGTGTTCGCATCAAGCGCCGGTGCTGGTGGATATCGGCGCCGGCTGGTGCGGGCCCTGCCGCGTTCTGACGCCGCTGCTGGAACATCTGGCGAAGGATTACGCCGGCGCCTTCGTGCTGGCCAATGTCGATGCGGACGAGAACATGAAGCTCGCCGGCCGCCACAAGGTGCGCGGCTTTCCGACCGTGATCGCCTACAGCCGCGGCAGGGAGATCGACCGCTTCCACAGCGCGCAGACGGAAGGTTTCCTGCGCAGCTTCATCGGCGGCATCATCGAGCGCCACGCCGCAGTTCCCACGACGGCCTGAATTCGTTTCAGTGCAATCCGGCCTGACCGGCCGGGGGCCGCGTTTCGCTTTCCAGTTCCTGCCCGAGATCCCAGTCGCTGTGGGCGACAGCCTTCTGCAGCATCGCCAGGGTGCCGTGGAGGCCGCGCACGTCGAGCACGAAATTGAGGGTACGCTTGTTGTCCAGCGACAGGCCAATTGCGGCGCTCTCACCCTGCAGCTGGATTTCGCATCCCGTCGCCAGGACGGGCGCCGTGCCGAAGGGAAACCCGGCGGCGCCTTCCTCGAAGTGCGCGCCGAAATCGACATGGGCCGTGCGCGCTTCGCGCTGGAACTCCTGGATGGCGCGGGCGCCGGGTGCGACGAATCCCCGTTCCGGGTTCTCCAGGCCCAAGAGCCTGCGTTCGGCGCCGCCCAGCTCGCGGGCCAGCTTGCGCACGACGCGCCGCGTCAGCCAGATGCGGAACTCCTCCTTGTTGGTGGTGTTGAGCCGCAGCAGGATGCGGTCCTCCGCCGTCATGAAAGTGACGTTGAGCTGGTTGATGTGATTGCCCATA
>Ga0172380_10003711_pt1 | contig 20572 bp, 32 predicted proteins | sample Leawe162metaG_FD_119747 | JGI IMG/M metagenome (GOLD analysis project Ga0172380, IMG submission 119747) | Leachate microbial communities from a municipal landfill in Southern Ontario, Canada - Leachate well 162 metaG | ecosystem: Engineered > Solid waste > Landfill > Unclassified | place... | reverse complement strand
GAGGAGATCGCGGTGGCCCAGTACGAGCTCGAGGTGACTACTGCTGCCGTTCGCGCCCTTGACCAGAAGAAGTCGGCACTGGAGAACCTTGTGAGATTGCAGGGCCAGAATTACTTTGCTGGTCCTTCAGTTCCCAGAGATGTGGGGGCTGAGTGGGTCAAGGACTGTGAACGCCGTTCGGCACGGGACAAGGTGAAAGCGGCGACAGGGGTGGGGCTAAATAGGATGATTAATAGAAAATGACAGCATCACGGAAAGTAGACGTGAACGGGAACATACGAGTCACAAGGCCGTCAAGCACACCAGAACGGCTACTAGGCGTTCCTGCTACCAGAGAACGGTTGTTGGTCAATGGTAAACAGGGGTAACGTCCTGTCTGTCATTTTTTATGAAAAGAATATGTAGCAGAACAGATCGGCCCGAGACGCGACGGGCGGGACGTGCTCCGAGTCCAGCGATTAACATCGGGGCGGGAGTTGTTCAAAGGCAACATAAGTGGCAACTGGGAAGTGTGCCAGCCCTTGAAACCGGACAGACCATATCATGATGGAACATCTGTCATCTGTTCTGTGATTTGAAAGGAGTGAGATGAAACAAGTTATCGCAAATGAACGAATACCAGTGAAATTGTGGCTGGACGACATTGATGCTAATGCTCTCCAGCAGTCACTCGACCTTGCTAAACTGCCTTTCGCGTTTCATCATGTGGCGATAATGCCGGACGCCCATCTTGGCTACGGAATGCCGATAGGTGGGGTGCTGGCAACGCAAGGCAGTGTTATCCCAAACGCGGTTGGCGTGGATATTGGGTGTGGGATGTGTGCCGTACGGACGTCGTTGACTCAATACGACAAAGAATCTCTCAAAGAGGTTATGAGCCTAATTCGCAAGCGGGTGCCAGTTGGATTTAGTCACCACAAAGACAAGCAAACGTGGGATGGGTTTTACAAGGCCCCTGAGGTCGAGATCATTCAAAAGGAATTGAAATCGGCACAGTATCAACTTGGCTCCCTTGGCGGGGGCAATCACTTCATCGAGATTCAGGTTGCAAATGACGGTCACATATGGCTGATGCTCCATAGCGGGAGTAGGAACTTCGGTTTGAAGATTGCCAATGACTACCACACGAAAGCAAAAGAACTATGCGAGAAGTGGCACGCTCAAATTCCGAGCCCCGACTTGTCCTTCTTACCAGTTGATACAGGACCTGCACAGGACTATCTGGCGGCTATGGAATATGCGCTTACATTTGCTGAGGAGTCCCGTTTGCGGATGATGACGGCGATGTCACAATCCATGTCGGATGTGTTTGCTGGGATTGTGTTTGAACCGCCGATCAATGTCCATCATAACTATGCCAGGATGGAAAACCACTTTGGACATAATGTTCTTGTCCATCGGAAAGGAGCAACTTCAGCACGACTTGGAGAAATAGGAATCATTCCGGGATCACAAGGCACGTTCTCATATATTGTGCGCGGGTTAGGTAATCCCGAGTCGTTCGAGTCTTGTTCGCATGGGGCTGGACGGCGTATGGGACGCAAACAGGCTTGTCGAGAGCTGTCGTTGGAAATGGAGATTAAACGGTTGGATGACATCGGAGTCATCCATGGAATGAGGACCGAGAAGGATTTAGACGAAGCGGCGGGAGCGTACAAGGACATCGATGTGGTGATGGCGAATCAGGCCGACCTGGTTGAAATCGTGACAAAACTACGGCCGTTGGCTGTGATTAAGGCTTAATTGGAAGGAGGGACAAAATGATAATGGATGCCTCGCCACTCCAGCTCACGGTCGGCACGATAGGACTGTTCCTGTTGCTGCTGCTGTTTGTCTACATGGCGGCGAGACTGGCGGTGTGGGGTGGGGCGAAGTCGTGGAGTGATTTTTGGAAGGACAAACAAAACAAAGGAGGAAAACGTGATTAAAGGAAAGTTAGAAGGAATGCGGGACAAGATCCGGCATCGCGCCGAGTCCCGCCGGAACTTGGGCGGCCTGGACACCCTGGAACTGCCGGAAGGCGTCGAGCTCTACAAGCCTGAGAAGGGGCCAGTCGAGTTCGACATCCTGCCGTACGTGGTCAGCGTGGACACGCACCCCGAGGTGAAGAAGGGCGAGCAGTGGTACGAGCGGACCTACCTGGCCCACCGCAACGTCGGCCCCGAGGAGAAGTTCCTTATCTGCCCGCGCACGATCGGCAAGCGGTGCCCGATCTGCGAGGAGTACCAGAAGCTCAAGAAGGACCCGAACGTCGAGGAGGAGGTCGTGGACGCCTTGCGGGCCAAGGAGCGGGAGCTGTTCAACGTCGTGATGAAGGACGGGGACGGCTCCGTCATGATCCTCGACATCAGCACGTTCCTGTTCGGGCGTAAGCTCGAGGAGGAAATCCGCGAGGGAGACGAGGCCAACGCGGCCTTCGCCGAGCTGTCCGGCGGCAAGACGCTGAAGGTGCGGTGGGAGTCAAAGAGCATGGGCACCAACAAGTTCGTCGAGGCCGGTCGGATCGACTTCGTGGACCGGGAGGACATTGACCCGGCGGCGCTGGAGGCTGTGGTGGACCTGGACAAGGCAATGAAGATCCTGTCCTACGAGGAGATAGACAGGATCTTCCAAGCCGGTGGCGACGAGGTTCCGGAAGATGCGGGTAAGGACGAAGATAATACTCCCGCTGAGGAAGTGCCTGTCCGTCGCGTGATCGGGAAAGCCAAACCAAAGGTGGAGTCCGAGGAAGAGAACGATCAGATTCCTGGTTTGGGGATTCCACCGAAAGCCAAAATCACCAAGCAGGGAGATGACATCATTGAAGGGGAACTGCCCGACTGCGCTGCGTGTGAAGGATCGGGCAAGACTACCAAGGGCAAGACCTGCCCCATCTGTGGTGGATCAGGTAAGGACGAGGATGTCCCTCCAGCTGAAGGACAGGCTGAACCGGCATTGGGAGAAGACGATCCTCCCGAACAACCGGTAGCTCGTCGGGTGATTGGCAAACCGAAGGTTAAGGAAGAAGCCCCGGTTGGCCGCAGGGTCATCCGGCGTGGATAAAACAACACCAGGCGGGGTCATTCCTGCCTTGGTTAGGGGGTTGGGTCTTGGCCGTTCCCCAAAGGTGACAAAGAACGGCGGAGTTTACAAACAACAAGCGTGGAGTAAAATGGAAAGACGCACAATCCACCGAACATCACTCGTTGAACAAGTCGTCTCCCACGCCGAGAATGACAATCCCGAGCCCGAGGTCTCCCGCCTGTTCGTCCCCACCGGGTCGGCCCTGCTGAACCTGGCCCTGTCCGACCGGCACGACGGCGGCTACCTGACCGGCAAGATTGTCAACGTGATCGGCGACTCGTCCAGCGGCAAGACGTTCTTGTGCCTGACCACCCTGGCCGAGACCGCCCACAACCCGGCGTTCGATGACTACCTGCTGATCTACGACGATGCCGAGGCCGCCAGTGAGTTCAACATCGAGAAACTGTTTGGGAGCAAGACCGCCGAGCGCATCATGCCTCCGTCCCTTGACCCGGAGGAGCCCGGCCACTCCCACACGATGATGGACTTCCAGTCGAACATCCGCCGGTTGCTGAAGGGGGACAAGCCGTTCATCTACATCCAGGACAGCTTCGACGCCCTGACCACAGACGAGGAGCTGAAGCACGCTGCTGACCTACAGAAAGCCCACGACTCCGGTAAGGAGGCCAAGGGGACGTACGGGATGGAAAAGGCCAAGCAGGCCAGTATCCTCCTGCGCCTGATCGCTGCCGACATCAAGCGGACGCAGAGTTTGGTAATAGTCGTGAGCCAGACCCGCGACAACATTGACCCCATGTCGTTCCAAAGGAAAACAAGGGCTGGCGGGAAGGCCCTGACTTTTTACGTGGCGGTGGAAATGTGGCTTGCAGTTGCCCAGAAACTGTCCATCAAGGTGAATGACAAGAATCGGAATGTTGGTGTACTATCCCGAATCAAGATCAGCAAAAACAAATACAATGGCAAGGTGCGGGAAGTGGACGTGCCGATCCTGTATGACTACGGTGTGGATTCGATAGGGTCATGCATCGACTTCCTGGTCAGTGAGGGCCACTGGAGCAAGAACGCCAACGGAGGGATCACTGCCGGAGAGTTTGGGTTAACGGCAACCCGGACAAAATTGCTCGATATTGTGGACGAGAAAGGGCTGGTCGGGAAGTTGCATGAGTTGACCCAGGACGTGTGGCTGTCTATTGAAGAGAAAATCAAGTCCGGACGGAAACCAAAGTACGGAGGTGTGGAATGAGACAAATTGTATTTTCAGTTTGTGTGACGACATTGTTCGTGCTGGTAACGCTGAGGATTGTTTTTGGGGTTGGTTTCTCCCTTGGTTGCTCCCAGTACCTGAAAAGAGCCTCAGACGCCAATACAATTGAACTGGCGAAGGCCAATCTCAATGTCGCCATCAAATATGCGGAGATGGCAAACCTGACCAACGGGATCGTCTCCATCTTTTTGCAGCAGCCGGAAAACGATATTGGGTTTTGGTACAGCAACTTGATCGCTTCTCGGGACGAACTGAGTCGAGTGACGACCAACACCTCACAGATGGAAAAGTCCAACCTATTGATGAAACTCCGGGAAACGCTAACCGATAACGGCAAGGAAGGAACCCAGATCACTTGTCCCAACGGCATATCTGTTTATCCGTACAATAAATTATTCTTTTGGCTGATTGCGATCAGTCTGTTCATAACGATACCCTTAGGTTTTGCAACAATAACCGATTTATAATAACCGCCAGCGGGGGCGAGGGGTTGAGGAACTCCAAGAATGGCTGAACATAACCGACGTAAAGTCCAATGTCATTTAATATGACGAGCAATCTCGGTCACCCCGCTCAATTTGAAAGGAGAATGGAAATGATCCTCGCAGAAAAAACAATCACCAAAGTTAGTATAGATGGACACGAGGCCGACGTGCTTCGGCAAATATGTGTGATCGTCCACTTCTACCTGTCAGATCACAACATCAATTCAATGTGGACAACGGACGTAGTCAGTCAAAAAGATATCAAAGTTTTCGTGGATTTCATTCTTGGAAAGGAACAGCAATGATCTGGTGCCCGTATTGCAAGCGAGCGGCGGCGGTAAAGAGATTCTACGATGATCGGTGCCCGCAGTGCCGGAAAATAGTCGGAATGGATGATGTACTGACAAGCAACCCATACCATCCCGTCCAGAAGACGAGGGAACAGGGAGAGGAAAAGAAGTTCAAGTTCGATCAAAAAGGCGGTTCGAGCACTGACGACATTGAAGGGAGTGGAGCGCTCAAGTCACACCCAGTCAGCCAACTGTTTGGCATCCAAGGACGAATATGATCACCCTTCTTATGGACGTGCATGGCGTAGGTTACCGCGCCCACCATTCCACCGGATCATTGGATAGCGGTATTTCGTTCGGCTTCCTGACCACCGTCCTCCAACTGGCTGAACGTTATCACACTAACCAATTCGTCTTCTGCTGGGACGGCCCTGGCAGTCTGCGTAAAAAGCTGTTCCCGGCCTACAAGATAGCCCGCAACACGAAGACGCCGGAGGAGATGGCAGATCGGGTGAAAATCCACGCTCAGTTCAATTCCTTGCGACAGGAAATACTGCCTGCCCTTGGCTTTTCCAACCATCTATTTCAACCTGGATATGAAGCAGACGACCTGATTGCGAATCTTGTCGTGGATTTAGATCTCACTCAATTCATAATGGTGTCGAGCGACCACGACCTGTTCCAACTCCTTCAGTATCACAACTGCAAAGGCCAGCACCTGTTGACCACTGGCAAGATGATGACGGCGTCCTCGTTCATGGCGGAGTACAGGATACCCGCCCGCGACTGGGCCACGGTGAAGGCCATAGCCGGGTGTGGCGGGGATGGTATGATTGGCGTTCCGGGCGTGGGAGAAACCACTGCCATCAAGTATCTGCTCAATGAACTACCCGACAAAAACAAGAAGTTCAAAGCCATCATGGGTGGCACGACAATCATCAATCGCAACTACAAACTTGTTCGATTGCCCTATCCCGGCCTCAGACCCCTAACCATTGGAAAGGATTCGTTCGATGAGGAAAATGTTCAGCAAGTATTTTCAGACCTCGGCTTCAGTTCCTTCGGAGCTGGCGAGCAGAAGCGACGTTGGGACAAGTTCTGCCGAGGAGAGTTCCTGCGAGGGTGAGTTCGACAGCGACAACTGCCCACGCCACCCGCGCAACGACGGTGAGTGCCGACATCATTGGATTTGTGATCGGTTGAAAGAATGGGAGAAGGACAGCAAGGTAACTGAGGTGGAAATGAGTGATCGTACCAAGCACGAAGAAAGGACTCTCAATGGAAAGAAGAATAGTCAGGTCAGGGCAGGGAAGTGCGGAGTTATCTCGCAGTGAGGTTATCTATGTCGGCGTGGATAACGGCGTCAGTGGCAGCGTGGCCGCAGTTAACGCAACCGGCTCATGGTCAGCAGTGGCAACTACCCCTACGTTCAGCGAACAGGATTATGTCAAGACCAAGCAGAACGTGACCCGAGTTGACACGGGAGACCTTCATCACTGGTTTCAAGATGTTCTTGTGGCTACATACGGCGGGACGGGAATGATTCGGGTGTTCCTGGAAAGGCCGATGATCTTCCCCGGTCGGTTCCGCGCTACCTTGTCAGCTATCCGCGCATGGGAAGCGACGCTGATCGTGCTGGCTGAATTCCCGTGGCCAAGGGTTGTGGTGGATAGCCGGGCGTGGCAGAAGGCAATGCTCCCTGCTGGGTGCAAAGGACCGGAGTTGAAGGTGGCCAGCGTGCAGGTGGGGTGCAGGCTTTTTCCCGACCACTCGGATTGGATCAAGGGCCAAGGAGATGCCGACTCCCTCTTGATTGCGGAGTTTGCTAGACGTAGCACACTTTAGGAGAAAATATGAAGATTGGATTAACATGGTTTCAAGCTTTGGTGCTAGTATTCGTTTTGATGACGATTCAAGTCATCCCAGTTATGAAGGGGGTATGGAGCTGGGAAATATTCACTATAAGATCAGTAGGAATAGGGTTTCTATCTTTTCTTCTTTGGTTGGCATTCAATGAGGAAGAGCAACAATGATAAAATCTATTCATGGCCATAATTATCAGTCTCATAGAGACTCAAACATCGAATTAAGCCCCGGAGTGAATTTCTTTATTGGGCCGTCTGACAGCGGCAAATCCAGCATTCTCCGTATGTTGAAGTGGCTGGCCACCAACCGCCCGCTCGGGGACGGGTTCGTGTCGTGGGGGAGCAAAGGTGAAACAGCAGTGGAAGTCTTGCTCGACGATGACGTTAGCATTATGCACAAACCGGGTTCTTACTCCTTGATAAAAGGGAAGGACAGACAGGACTGGTCCGCCATCGGCACTGGTGTCCCCGAAACTATCACGCAGGCACTCAACATCTCAGAATTATCCTGGGCTTCGCAGATGGATCCTCCTTTCCTCCTATCGGCCAGCCCCGGTGAGGTGGCTCGGACATTGAACGAAGTGGCCGACCTGGACAAGATAGACTCCACGCTGGTGAACATCAACCGCATGGCGAGAGACAATCGCTCCCAGTTGACCGAGACCGCCATCCGGAAACAACAGTTGGAGATCGAGCTGTCCCAGTACCGGGGACTGGACGGGCAGTTAAAAATGATTGCTTCCCTGAAGGAGATGGAGCGGAAGGCGGGCGCGTTGGAGGAATTGGTGGAGGTGGGCACAGGCCTGCTATCCCATGTGAAAGAGGTGAGTGGCAAACTGCCTGCGTATCAATCCGTGGACGATTGGCTGTTATGTGTGGTGAAACTGGTGGGAATTACAGCTCGAGCAACCGAGTTGGAGACTGTCATTGAAAAAGGGGAATTTGTTCATACAGAGATTGCCCATCTCAGGAGTAGGTTGGAGAGGGTCAAGGACACTTACGACGCCGAGGCCGAACTGGACCTGCTCTTGGACATGACAGGGCGACTCGAGAAGCTGGAAAAAGATACTATGGTAATAGAATGCCAGATCATAAATGCTGGAGTGACCACTACGCATTTAAAGCAGGCAATTGAACGATTGTCAAAACTGGAGAAGCAATGGAAAGCCGAGTTCCCGTCGGCGTGCCCGTTGTGTGGGAGGTCAGATTAAATGAAAAAACAACGCATAGAAGTGGCAAGCGACTTCCCCAAACCGGGCAATGTGTCTGTCCGCGTACACTACATGGGGATGATCGGGCTTGCGAGTTTTGATGGCCAAGTCACCAAGAAGGAAATGAAACGTGCCATCGTAATGGTCAAGGAGCAAATCCGTGAAACGCATAATCGAAAGAAAGCAACCCACTAAGTATAAACTTATCCTCTCCGCTGACTGGCATCTCAGGGATGACACGCCCCGGTGCCGTGAGCGAGACGAGTATCTGGCGGCACAGGAGCGGAAACTGAAGTTCATCCGTGACCTGTGTAAGGAGAACGAAGCGACTTTGCTCATAGCGGGGGACATATTTGACATCTGGAAACCGTCGCCGTGGCTGATTAGTCTCGCACTCCACTACCTGCCGACCACCCCAGCGACGATCGTGGTGCCGGGGCAACACGACATGGTTTCCCACAACATCCAAGAACTGGGTAAAACCGGCCTACAGACGCTCGCGGAGGCGGGGGCGATAGTTATACTGTCCGGGGGATTACAACGCGTCTTGGGGAATTCTAACGCGTGTCTTGGGGCTGTTTACGGCTATGCCTACGGAGAAACAGCCCAAAACCCGCCGAAAGGGGATGAAGGAGTGAAAATCCTGATGTGGCACCGGTTAACATGTTCCGGTTCCCAGCCATGGCCGGGAGCGGAAGCGGCAGAAGCTCCAAACTTGGTAAAACAGTTGAACGAGTTTGACTTAATTCTTACGGGTGATAATCACCAATCATTCTGGTCTTCCCATAGCAAAATAAAAATAGATGAAAGCCTAACCCAATTAGGATTAAGACCCAGTAGAAAAACGGACAGTGGTGGATATTTGATAGGAAACAAAGCTGTAGAAATGATAAGAAAAACCGCTGGGAATTTTCCTGGTATTGTTAATCCCGGATCACTCTGTAGAATGTCCAGCGACCAGTCTGAATTTGCGCCCGCCGTGTTCGGGTGGAGCGAGGACGGGACGGTCACGCGGATCCCGCTGCCCATCGAGAAGGGAGTGGTGAAGGCAACCACGTCGAACGCCAAGGCGAAGGAGTCGCGTGACAAGAGAATGGAAGTTTATATATCCAGAGCGGCGAAACAATACGAGACAAAGTTGTCATTCACCAAGAATCTGGAGCAGCACTTCAAGTCAAACAAGGAACGGGACGGGGTGGAGAAAATCGTATGGAAAGCCGTATCAAATGAAAAGTGAAAGAGAAATTCGAGCCAAGATTAAAGAGGTGGAAGGCGACTACCGCCACGTTCTCGACGGAACAATGGCAACGGTGTTTGAAAACGCTCCGAGGGCGTTGATGCAATTGTCGGCTACGTCCCAACTTGATAGCCTGTACTTTGTGCTTGGTGTAAAGCGTCCACAATATGAACACGAAATACGCAAAGGAACAAAATGAAACCTAATGATCAAACCGTTCAAGAACTCCTCACGTTACAGAAACGTATAGAGAACGCCAAGGGAGAAAAAGCCCGTATCGAAGGGGAACTGTCCTCGCTCCTCAAGCGGCTGAAGGAGGAGTTCGGTTCGGACGATGTGGCCCAGGTAGAGAAGAAGGTCGAAGCCATGAAGCAGCAGGCGGCGCGTTTACGCAAGCAGGTGGAGGATGGCCTTGTTGTATTGCGAAAGGAGATGGGGGCGTGAACAATGTTGAACTACTCACTTTTATTCTGATGCAGATAGCGTGGTTTTTCATTGGAGTTTTTGTGGGACAGCACCATTTTATGAGGTTACTGTTATGAACGAACTCGACTCCATCCATTCCGCCCTCCAGCGAAAGGCCGGTCGCCGGGACCAACTCACAACTGAAGTGGCCGCAGTTGAGTATCAGTTGGAGTTGCTCACCCAAGGGCAAGAGGACATCGCCCGTGCTTTGGAAATAATTCAATGCACCGCGAAACTGACCCAGCAACAACTCGAAATCCACATCAGCGAACTGGTCTCCCTAGCGCTGGAGGCTGTGTTCCCCAACCCTTACAAGATGGTACTCAAGTTCGAGACCCGGCGCAACCGATCCGAGGCCGACCTGCTGCTCCAAGACGAGAATGGAAACCTGCTCAACCCAATGGACTCTGTGGGAGGAGGGGTGGTGGATGTGGCGGCGTTCGCCTTGCGAATTGCCTTATGGAGTTTGAAACGGCCCAAACCAAGGGCGGTAATGATCATGGACGAACCTCTGCGATTTTTAAGCAAGGATCTTCAACTCAGGGCAAGTACCATGATAAATGAAGTGTCAAAGAAGTTGGGCGTCCAATTTTTAATAGTCTCTCATGAGGAAGAATTGACAACCAACGCCGACCGTGTTTTTTCCGTTTCCATAAATAACGGAACTTCAGTAATAGAACAAAAATAGGAGATCAACGATGACAAAGGCAGAAGCACGGAAATACGGGTACGCGGTGGAGTCGTATGGCGGCGGGTTCATCCTTTGCGACTACAGCGGGAAGCGCGGGAAGTTCGGGGCCACCTACAGCGGGAAGGATGGCCAGTGGGGATGTGGAATGGTTCTCCGCCGACAACATGACCACGGGCGGGCTGGTGTGGCTGATTCGCGCCGTGCTGGTGGAGGCCCGCCGAGTCATGCGCCCGAACAGATCCGCGCTTGTGTTCACCGACTGGCGCATGGTGCCTCACCTTGCGCCAGCCCTCGAATCCTCCGGCCTTCGCTGCCGCAACATGATCGTGTGGGACAAGATGAGCGCTGGGCTAGGCATGGGGTTCAAGCCGTCGCACGAGATTATTCTGGAGTACACCAACGGCGTGACCGAGTACGCGACAAAGGACGGCCAGAACGTCATACGGGCGCGGCGCGTGACAAGCGGCGAGCGTGACCACGCTTGCCAGAAACCGCTGGAAGTCCTTGCCAAGCTGATCGACGTGGCGGTGCCCGAAGGCGGCGCGGTGCTGGACCCGTTCTGCGGGTCGGGGTCAACGCTGGTTGCGGCCAAGCAGCGCGGACGGCGGGCGATTGGGATTGAGATAGCGGAGGCACACGCGGAAACGGCAGCGCGGCGGAGTTCGACTTTACTGCCGAACACCGCGTTGACTGGCGGCTTGACCGCCAAGGAGGATTGATATGAAAAATAACAATACCGGTCAAGTCGTGCAGTCGAATGCTTTGTTGGCCTTTTCTGCACGTTACGCTTGGTTACGGGAAAGGTTCACGCAATTGATCGTTACGACAGGATGCGCTGACTCAAATCCACGTATGGTATTGGGAATCTCCGTCAACGATAGGTTTTCTGCCTGCGATCCAGAGTCGGTGGACAAGGCAATAGACGCGGCGATGGCCAACGCCGAGCGTCAGGGGCGGCGCGAAACAACGTGTCGCGCCTGTGGCGGCAGAGGCGTCATAGAATGCTAGTGCCCAACACCCCCGTCAGCCTGAGCGCGGAGCGCGATAGGCTGGACGGGTTGGTTGGAACGGAGGTTGAATATGCTAACAGTTGAAACGGTGTTTAGACGGATCGAAAAGGAATGTAGGGAGAACGAGAGGGCGTTCGGTCCCGCCTATCAACCACGCTGGAGGGGCGGGACAGGAGCGCTAATGCGCGGGGCGATAGCAGAGGCTCGCGGAGTGGTAATGACGTGCGAGGATTTCCGTAGGCTTGTCCGACGGTTGCGGACAGAGCATCGTTCCAACAACGTAATATGCGTAACCGAACCTAAAGGAGGGGAAAAATGAGACTCGAAGACCTAAGACCAGGGCTCGCCGAGCGGTTGGTTAATCCACAAAAGGAATAAAAATGAAGAAAAAATTAAAAACTATATATCTGGACCGGGTTCTCCCCTGACTATGTGGGTGGTTTAGCATTTGCAATTGCCGATAATGAAACAGAGGCAAAACGGATGGTAGAGAAACAACGCGGTGATGTTCAAATCTGGGGTGAACTTGAAGTGCGTAGGCTTGACAGGCGCGTGGCGCGAAGTGTTGACGGCGGCGGTTGAGGGGCTAGCGGTAGCGCGTACCCTCGACGCGGATGTTGGGGGTGCTGAATGAACCTCGCCTACGTCATGACGAAAGACGGGATTTGCCTGACACAGGAAACGCTCGACGAGTGCAGGTCATACGCGATTGCCCACGTTCTTGCAAACCACCACGCGGAGTTTGAGCGCGAGCGTATCCGGCTGATTGCGCAACGACTGGAATTGGTGAAGGCGCAACTATCCCCCAACAACAGCATCACGGGCGGGCGATAGCCCGTACCGTGAATGCACTGGTTGGCGGTTTCCGTCGGCCAGTGCGGAAAGGACAACATGAGAGACCTGTTGAAGTTGAAGGAAGACCTCGGGGCGGACGCCATGACGGTTTGCATCACGGGCAAGGACGCCCGCGTGACCGTGATGGCTCGCCGTGGCGGACAGAAAACCGCGCAGACTGCGGCGTTTTCCGTCGAGACGCTGACTGCGTTCATCGGCGACCCGTGGTTGATCGTGCGCGAAGGGCTGCGGGAGTTTGCTACCGCCAACAAGGTCATATAGGAAACCGCGATGTCACCTAGTTATTGGAAACGACGTAGGGTTAAGCTTTTGGAACGAAGCCGAAGGGAGAGCATAAAATGATTACGAACATTATCGCATCCATTGTTGTAACAGTAGTAACAAACGTTTACGCGCCAAAGCAGTACTTGGATGACAGTATCCGTTGTGCCGTTATCGGCTGTACGGAGGACCATAGCAAATGGGTGGATAGCCCGCCAGGGGGTTATCTAAAGCGGCAGGAACGAGACAATCCGGACATTCGCTTTGTGGAGGTGCGCGAGATACGCATATTATCTTTTGAGCTTGAGGGTCGGACATTTTCCACTGAACTTTCCAACAGGATTTTATCAGTGAAAAAGAAGATGAGAATAGTAAAAACAGAGGAAAGATGGAAGGATGTAAGATGAAAACATCTCTTAAAATAGGAAATGTGGTTGAATGGGTATCTCAGTCTGGTGGGTACTACGGAAAAGTTAAGCGCGGTAAAATAGTGCAAGTTATTCCAGCGGGAGAATTTCCAGACCCCGGTGCGCTTCGCGTTCTTGGTGCAGGGTTCGGAATGGGTGGTCGTAGGCACAAGAGCTACATGGTGCGCGTTGGAAATGTGGCGTACTGGCCGCGGGTGTGCCACTTGAAGATTGTTAACACTCATGCTCAATCGAAAAATCAGAAGAGAGTAGCTAAACAACTCCCTAATGACGGACGTGTAAAGTTTAAGAGAAGAAAATACGGAGGGATTGAAGTTCGTTGGCAATGGAAGGATAAAACCATCTCTACATCGGCCCGCCGATTCCCACCACATTTGGCAACGTAGCCATTTCTTGGGACTGGTCGCGGTTGATCTTGATATTGAATTCTGCAACCCACACCGGGAATCCCGACGGCAAGTGGGTTTGAATATGCTGAATCTCAGCAACCATGTCTGATACGGAAACTGAATCCCCATCCTTCGGATGATTGCGCGTCTCGTAACAGCAGAAGTCGCCGCCACAGAATTCGCGCTCATGCGGATTCCATTGCTCGTGCGATCCCACCGGAATCAACCCGGAGTGTTGTTTCGTCACTGTGATCGCTTGTCTCACAATATCACTGGACCAATACCTGTTTGTTTCGCATCCGATTAGATAAGCAAAAGCGTAAGGGTTGAGCGTCTTACACGCCGCCGCAATAAACGCCTCATGACGGTCCATGTATTTCAGGCACGGGTATTTTGCGTCCTTAATGGGCGGCCCGTCGAAGAACGCAAACACGATCTTCGCGCCGATGAATTTCAATTTTTCGACATACCGAATAAAGGTTCGATATTTCACCAAGTCAAGATTGCGCATGTACTCATCTCGGAAGAGCGTCATCAGCCCTTCGTTATTGAGGCAGAGGATTATCCCGTCGCACCCGTGCTCCAAGCACCATTCGATGTGGGCGTCGCGCATCGCATCGTCCGTGTTGTCACCGCAAAGGTACCACGACGATAAGGTTTGGCCTTTGTACTGCCAGAAAAGGCTGTTGTTGATAAGTAATGGAAGACTCATTTCTTTTTCCCCCGTATTGCCTGCATAACGTTCGTGAATACACATTTCCAGCTTACTCCATGATGTCCGATGTAGAAATGACATCCCTTTCCGCCCGCCCTACACAGACAAACCATATTGCTCATGTCGTGTGCCAGATCGCCCCTGATATGTTGCGGATATATATGATGCACCTCTATATCGTTTGTCTTCCCGCACCACGCGCAGGGAGTAATGACAATACCCCATTCGCTTGTCGCCCCAACGGGTAAACCATAGGTGCGAAGAACCACGCCAATAAGAAACGCCAGAAAGCATGTTAGAATTAAAATACGTAATTTCATAAAAATCCAGTTCCGGCTCAGGTCGCTCTGATTGTGCGATGACGCCGCCGACTACCCGAAGCGATTTGGTGGTCGCAATTAACGGGAATAAACGCTCGGCCAACACGGACCCCGCACCAACGTCTTTAAACGACCAGCCCTCAATGACCGGAACTGTTTTATTTTATTGCCGTCTTCGCCATGGAACCGGCGATAGTTCCAATCGCACTTGCAGATGCCGTAATAGATTCAGGATCGGACTTTCCTTTGTACCCCTCAACTATCAAATCCCCCTTGGTTATCTTTGGAATTTCGGTGCCATAGAACAACCTGTAAGTTGCAAACTTCCATTCGGGGGTCTCCACTTTCGTAACTGCGCATCCGCCGCACGTCAACACAATAATCGCACCCGTTAAAAATACAACGGCAAATATAATCGCAATTGGCCCCAATGTCTTCATTTTAGTTCTCCTTCGTAAAAGAGCATTTTCAACACTCCTTGTTTCATCCGCATCCACATGGTCAATGGAGTCGGATTTAGCTTTTTACACGGATCAAGGTTGGCTCCATTTTTGTACGACTCAACCACACCTTCTGTACACCATCTTGCCCACGTCCACCCGGCAACGGAATTGATCCAGTTACCGAACAGCGCCTTGAAACACAGACGAGGAAATGCCATAAGGTCATAAGGACTGTTTCTTACGTTCTCCATCCACCACTGTGCGGCCTTGCGTTCCTGTTCTCGCGTTGCGCCAACGACCTCCAAAACACGGAGGCGATAAATATACCCGGAACGAACGCGGCGTTCATATTCCTCAATACTCACAATCTTTGCCACAGGGAATACGCTTTCCCCAATCCATAGTTTATGGTCCCTGTCTTCCACGACAATGGCATCGTGGTTTGGGCATTCCCGTCGGTCTTCCCAGTCTTTGCCCAAAACCATGCGAATAAGCCATCCGGCAAAAGAGCGTGTGGACATGTTCAAAATCAATCCCGGACGCAATCCATCAAGATGGAACTCGCTCATGATTCCTCCCCCTCTGCCTGTCTTCGGTATCCATCCGCATCCTCAGACTGAACGAATGCCTCCACCGGCGTCTGCGGGCCGACTTCGATCTGCAACCCAAACTGTTTTTCCAACTCCGCCATGGTCTTCGCCGCACGGAACAACGAAGCACGTTGCTCCCCCGGCCCGGTAGCATTAAGGTGCTCGCGCACGTCCTCGTAGAGTCGAAACATCAGGCACGCGGGGCGTATGCCGCAGGAATTGCAGTTTGGAACGTGACAACTCATAGTTTTGTGTGCTCCTTGAGGTCTTTTTTTATTTCGTCCTGCAACTTTATCATGTTGTCCAGTTTTTCCTCAAAACGCGCCCCCATGTTTTCACTAGCTCTAATACGGATTTCCTGTTCGTCATTACGGCGAAATTCACGCTCCACCGTCCATCCGATAATCCCTGTTGTCGCCGTTAGAAAGATATTTGCTCCCCACAACGCAAGACCCGCTACAGTTTTAATAGGCATGATTTTCCTTTCGACTACTGCACGTACCCTCTTATGATCGCGGCGTTCGATCCCCGTATCGCCGTGACGCTGTTTCCGTACAAAACGAGCGTGACTAGATATGATCCATATTCATAAGCCCCCATGTCCACCGTTCCATTATTAGTCCACACTCGCGGGTTTCCGGCAAGGTCTCTTGCGTCTCCAACAGTCCATATGCCGTTCGTGCCGGTATTGATGCAGGGTGAGCCTGGTTGCAGGTGAAGATCGCCGGCGGAGACGAACAACGGATCGTTCGTGAAAGACCCGTTGTTCGTGAAACCCGCGCCGCAGGAAAAAAACGCGCTGACGTTATGGTCCGCCGGAGTGTTGCCCCACGAAATCGTGTTATAAATAGTGGAGTCGCGCAAGCCACCCCCCTCGAAGCTTGCGGAACACCCGGAGATCGTGCAGTTGTACGCAGTGACTATACTTACACCCCCACCGGCGTTGGCAATACAATCCACGATCAGGCTGTTGTACATCGGGGAATACGCCGCCCCCCCTCCATACACAGCATTGAAACAACCTGTAACTATCGCGTTATAAATAGTGGCCTTATAAACCCCGCCGCCTTCCGCAGATCCGCTAACGGCGCACCCGGAAATGATGCAGTTGGAAACAACCGCCTCACTGTTCGAACAAAAAACACCGCCGCCGTCCAATCCGTCGTTTTCAATCAGAGTGCCATCCGACAATGTGAACCCCGTCAGGCGCGAACCTGAAACCATGTACACCACCCGCATTCCGGTCTCCCCCTTAATGGTGGTGCTGTGAGGCCCGTTGAGACTGCTAACCGTGATCACGTTGGAAATAACAATGCGGTTCCAACCCCCTCCTGCCGGGCCAGCCCACGCAGTCGAATTCGATCCGGTCTGGTATGTCCCGTCATTTACCCAAACTGTATTTCCGTCCGCGCAAGCCGAGATGGCCCCCTGAAGGTTGTTCGTCGCGTCTGCCCATGACGCTCCCGTCCCAGTTCCGTTCGTAGCAACGTACCAGTCGGCGGCATGTGCTAGACACGCACAAGAAAAAAGGAGACTGAAGAATAATTTTTTCATGATTATCGCGCCCCATTCGTCCATGTGATACAGGCCGGCAAGCCCAGCGCCGCCGTGTTCGATCCGATGCTCGCCTCGTTCGATGCGCAAGAATCGAACGTCCACGCATAGACGAGATTGCTATTGAAAGGGGAAATTGTTTTGTCAATGCGGCCGGTTGCTAGGAAAATTAAAAAGTCATTTGACACCCATGCCCTGTCCGAAATAACATACTCGTCAATCGCCATGTCGCACCTTCTCGTCCCATCCACGAGCACCCCAAAATATGGTCCAGCACCATCGTTAGTGCTGGTGTTAAGGGGAGTGCCGGTTTTTGTCAGGATATTTGTACCGTCGAGCCAAACACGAATCGTGGAACTATCATAAGTTGCTCCATACAGATGCCATACTCCATTCATAACCGTTCCAGTTCCAAAACCATAAATGCTGTAAGTATTAGGGCATTCAAGTGTTGGTTGCCCGTAACTGTCGGGACGCACATAAAAACTCCAACCTACCCCATTACCTGACACTGCCTCATTACCGTAATCGAGAACTTTATTCCACGTACTCGCATCGGTAATACGTATCCACGCAACGACGGTACGCGATGTGTTTCCACGAGGAAGCGATGAGCCGTTGAAGCGGCAGACAAGATTCGTATTCGGCCACTTCGCCGCGTAGTTGGGAGTTTGGGACGCCGCGAATTGAATTTCCCCTCCGGTCAGGAGTATTTTTTCGTCTGCGATCTGGACATACGGATAGGTCGCGATTGTCGCCACCGCGACCACCGACAGTCCAAATGCTATAAGCAGGCTTCGCATCACCATGGCACCCCGAAAATTGCCCGATTGGTTCCGGCTCCAAATTGGATATTCGTCGTTCCAAGTCCCTCGGTCCAGGGAGCGTTCGTATCGCTACCCCAATAAATGCGATTCGTCCCCATGAAAACAGGCCCGGTAAAAACGCCACCAGCTTTTGGAAGAGCCGCGTCCGCCGTATCGCCCTGCAACTTGGTAGCCGTGTTGGTCTCCAGCACACTCACACGGTTGCTGACATTAACGCCGGATTGCAACGGCATGGTGTTTGTACTCAGTACTGCAACCTGCTGGCTCACACTCGCGCCCTGGTCGCCGCGAAAGGCGTTCGTGTCGTCGGTCCCAAAAGCATACGAGTTGGTGATCGCCGCGGAACTGTGTAGCGTCACCTGATTCCCGTTTGTTGTCATGGACAGCGGGTACTCAACGACGAGGGAGAAGTTGTTTGTCGAAATAGAATCTTTCTCCGCTTCGGAGACGTGCATGAAATTTGTGTTCCCGTTCTGGTTAGTCAAAACCGTGTGGTCGGTCGTCCCGTTCGTGATGTATCCCTGAGCAACCACCCAGTCTGTCGAAGCGATACCATTAGTTCTGAATGCAATAACCAGGTTTGATTCCCCGGTGACATAAACGTTGTTGGACAGCCCTTCAGTAAACGTGGCACTTATTCCGGATATTAACCTGTCTTTGGAAACATAGACAGATCGCGTAAACACATTTGATAAAGCGTACCGCTCAAACAAATTGCTCCCGTTGAGCTTGTCACACATAGCACTGTTGCTCGGACCGACCGACCAGGTGTTGGTGGTGATGTTGGTGACAGTCAACGGTGAGTACGAGTACACGTTGCTCCCGATGGAGACATAGATGCGATCATTATACGCCGCCGCCCCGCCGCCGAACCAGTGCGCGGCAGTGGGTAATCCAACAAATTCCGTCCATGCCGACCCGTCGAAGCGGTAACAGTTGGTTACAAAATCGACATCGTCATAGCCGCCAATGATAAAAATTTCAGAATTAAAATTCGCGAGCGCGTATGAGGCTCTTTTCAGCGGCAATCCCACAACTTCCTCCCATGCCGCACCATCGAACTTATAAACGTTGGTAATGACGCTAGGCCCCAAGTTCCAGCCGCCAATGGCATAGAGATTTGTCACGATCACACCCGCAGACAAATCCTCGCGCACTTGTGGCATGTCAGCCACGGCCGTCCATTCCGTACCATCCCGTCGCCAGACGGTTTTAGTTGGAGCACTATTCTCGTCGAGTCCGGCGGCGACATAAAGATTGGTCCCGATAAACGCCGCGCCGAGATAAAAACGGGCCGCCGGCAAGCCGACGGTTTCAACGCAGGCCGAGCCGTCGAACCGATAAACGTTAGTGACGGCAACACTCGCCCCGATGTAACCGCCGATGATAAATATATTCGTTCCGTCCGATGCGAAGGCGCTCCCGTCGTCGGGGATCGGGGCGGTGCAGATATATGACCACGCCGCGTCCATCCTGTAAAAATTCGTGCTTAAGATCGCGTAAAGATTCGTCCCGATGACGCCGATTATTTTTCCGCTGGCGGGCAGGTTAATGCCCGGAATCCACGCGGCGTCGGGAGGTGTGATGGTCGTCAGCACCTCGCTCCAGGTCACATCCTGGGTTGCGTTCCATCCAGACCACGAAGGAAGATTGGTTGCCATGGACTTTTCCGATAAAGTCAGATGCTGAACATTAGTGTCACCGTTGATGTCGGTGAGATTCGTATGGCTAGTCACACTGTTCGTCACATACTTTCCGTCTGTCTCCACTTTGGTATAAACATCTGTGACACCATATCCGCCAGCACCCACGACTACCGGCGTTCCCGTGATTGTAGACCAGCCTTGATCGTGGGCCAGCGGGGGCCGGGCGTTGGTCACGGAGGGGTCGTTGGTCGAGACTTTCCATGTGGTATTTGATGTTACTTGGGCCTGAATGTTGGTTTCAATGGAATAAGACCTATTCGTTTCTGCCGCTATAAGAGCTTCGAGATTGGTTTTAGCCGACTCAAAATGAGCATTTGAGTTGACCTGCGCATTATCGAATGATATAAAGGAAAGATTTGTGGCCGCTTGATTAGTTAGATTCTCTGTAATTTGGGCCTGAAAGTTTGACGGATCGTTGGCCGGATAGGCGGCACCCGCTTTGGCAACGGCATCCGTATAAACGGACGAATTCGTATAGACCACCAAATTACTTTGCGTCGCCCATATTGGGTCGCTTTCCACATAGACAGGTGATCCGGTGGCCGCCCCAATCCCTGCTAAGATAGCAACCTTGTTCGTAACCCAAAAATTGGTTCCCGGATGTTTCAAAACATCGTTAGTATCCACCGTTACGTTCTGCACCGAAGAAGGCGGAGCGGAAGTGGGGACCGTCAACGTGATGAATTGTGCGGAATAGGTCGCCCAATTAGTCTCTGCGCCGTTGGTTGCAAAGGACCTGAAGTAGTATATCTTTGAAGCGGACAGACCGGTGGCTTGGAACGAATATGTCGCTTGGGTACAAACTCCGAACGAGTTTGTGTTCTTCCACGAGGACGCGTTTGTCCCTCCGTCGTTTGTGCCCCAGTAAGAGAACAGACTCGGATTGGCCGCTCCGGTTGAGGCAACCGTGGCGGTGATCCACGCGCTCGTGCTGGTGATGTT
>Ga0172380_10003710_pt1 | contig 20573 bp, 20 predicted proteins | sample Leawe162metaG_FD_119747 | JGI IMG/M metagenome (GOLD analysis project Ga0172380, IMG submission 119747) | Leachate microbial communities from a municipal landfill in Southern Ontario, Canada - Leachate well 162 metaG | ecosystem: Engineered > Solid waste > Landfill > Unclassified | place... | reverse complement strand
CTGGCTGATCTCAAATTCAGAATTGGAGCCGGGCTCTGCACAGCATTACATATTAGGCGCTGAATACGAAACAACAGATTTTTTATTTAGCATAGAAGGTTATTATAAAAACATCAATAATTTGTTAGAGTTCACGCAAAGAATTGTTAGAAGTTCACAGAGTAGACTTACAAGTTTGACTAATTACGAAACGAATTTCTTTAAAGGGACTGGTTTTGCAGAAGGAATTGAGTTTCTTATTCAGAAGAAATTTGGTGCTATAAACGGATGGGTAAGTTATACTTTAGGAAAAGTAGACTATACTTTCCCGGATTTCGATTCCGGAGATCCGTTTCCAGCCAATCAAGATAGAACGCATGAATTCAAAATTGTTGGTTCTTACGAAACCGGCAACTGGAATTTTTCAGCGTCGTGGGTTTATTCAACCGGACTTCCATATACTGCACCGGAAAGTCAGTACTTTATCGAGCTGCTCGATGGAACTAAACAGAGTTACATTCACGTAAGTGAAAAAAATGTTAATCGCCTTCCCGATTATCATCGATTAGATTTAAGCGCATCCTATATGTTTAAGAACAAGCAATTCAATGGAGAATTTGGGCTCTCTATTTTTAACGTGTATGATCAAGACAATATCTGGTATAAAAAATATGATCTGAGTGTTAGTCCGGTTGAAGTAACTAATGTTTCTATGTTGGGAATTACTCCAACGATATTTCTAAAACTTAATTTATAATTGATGAAAAATTCCATTGGAGTAGAAATGATAAAGAGATTTTTAATGCTATTAATTATGATAATAACGGCGATTGGCTGCAGTGAAGATACAATTACCGAAAGTAACAATGAATTAGTAGTTGTAACCGGTTTTCTGCGCGCCGGAGAAGCAAATGCAGAAATTAAACTAACAAACACCTTAGCCTTGGGATCGACCGATACCGCTTCAGCCGCAATTAATGATGCTGAAGTCCTTTTGCTAAAAGGAAATAAGGCTTACAAATTAAATATTACCTCTTCTTTGAATGGAACTTATTCATATCAAGGAAGTGACTTGTCGATTGAGTCGGGAGATTTATTTTCACTAAAGATAAATTACAAAAACAAAATAATTACCGGCTCTACTACAGTCCCCGGCAAGCCGAGAGATATTTCAATTTCTAAAACAACATTAACACTCGCCGCTACTGGCTATGGCATGGGATCGGTACAAGATACAACTTCTATTTTCTTGCGATGGAGCAATTCCGATTCTTCACTCTACTATGTTGTACTTGAAAACCTAGAAACAAATCCAGTGGCCATTTATTCTACAAATACTCAGCGAGGTGCAAACAGAACAATGGTATTTCCACCGATGGCTACAAATCAATTTCTAATCGGCAGAAGAAATCTAACTTACTTGGGAAATCATAGAGCTATTGTTTACAGAGTAAATCAAGAGTATGCTGATTTGTATGAATCGCGAACACAAGACTCTCGTAATTTGAACGAACCAATAACCAATATCTCGAACGGGCTTGGAGTGTTTAGTGCCTTTGCAAGTGATACAACAATGTTCTATGTTAAAACTCAATAGAGTATTTTCTGTGTGGAATTCATATTGAACTGGAATAGTAAGATTTCATTTAAGGTTTTTTTAAAGCAGATAATGTTCATTTTCATTATCTGCTTTTCAAATTTTAATGCGCAAGATTCAACATCAATCCGATTTGGCTTTGTTAGCGATACACAGCAGCCTATTTGGATTGAAAAGATTCGTTTGGATGAAAACAATAATAAAGTTGCTACAGATGCAATCTTTAGTTCACTAATTGAAAGGGATACTATTTCATATCTTTTTCACTTAGGTGATATGACCGCGTTTGGTATGTTTGCTAGCGAATGGGAATGGATGGATATTCATCTTAACAAACTCCGCCAAGCAAAAATTCCCGTCTATCCCGCTCTCGGAAACCACGATTACTTTTTCTTTAAGAATTATGCGCTCGCGCAGTTTAGAAAAAGATTTCCGGAAATGAAAGAAACCTGGTACGTTGTTAGAATTGAAAATTTAGCAGTAATAATCTTGAATTCAAATTACTCACGGCTATCCAACGATGAAATAGAAAAGCAAAAGAAATGGTATTTAAATAAAGTAAATGAGTTGGAGATTGATAGTACTGTCAACACAATCGTTGTTGGAATTCATCATTCTCCATATACTAACAGTAAAATGGTCGGGCCGGCAGAAGAAGTTCAGCAAGATTTTGTACCGGCTTTCTTAAAAAGTAAAAAAGGTAAGGTTTTCTTCAGCGGTCACTCGCACGCATTTGAACACTTTAGAAGAAATGGCAAAGATTTCTTGGTCATCGGCGGTGGCGGTGGGCTTCAACACCCTTTGTTAATGGGAGCGTCACGTCGCTGGCAAGACTTATTCCCGATCCCAACTTCGCTTAGAATGTTTCATTATGTTGTTTGTGAATTGAATAGAACAAATCTTAAAATTAGAGTGATGATGCTCAATCAAGATTTCAAAACATTCTTTTTAGCAGACGAACTAAATATCGAGTTGGCTAATTGAAAAAGCTTCCGGCAATATTAATATCGTTTTCAATTGCTGCATTGTTCTTAGCATTGTCATTCTTACCTTCTGTAATTACAGCACAGCAAGATTCATTAAAGGGCTTTGTCGTTTTTCCTAAGCCAATTAATGCCGGACAATTTCATTCTTCTATTGGACTCTCTTTGACTGTTGTTCCTCGGTTAATTGTAGAGGAAGGAGTTTTACAACTACCCATGCTTGATGCCCGCGCCCGTTTAGGAATTACTGATGAGTTTTATTTGTCCGGCAGAGCAAATATTGTTTATGTAACTAATCAAATATCTCTCGGCTTCGGGTGGTCATACTCTTATAAAAATCTCTCTCTTTCAATAGCAGATCACTTTGGATATTGGTTTGGCTTTGCCGACTTTCAAGGATTTGATGCTAAATCAATGGGATTGGCTAATTATCCAACTATCACATTGGGCTTATCACTTAACAACTTAAATGTAAGTTTAAGCGGAGAAGCTTTGATCACTTTATCGCAACATACTTACTTTGGCACCGCTTCTGTAGGTAGATTCTCACCAGAATATGTTGGTTATGCTGTTACATTAGCTGTTGAAGAAGAATTATGGAAGAATAACTATTTTATTTTTGGTGCACGTTTCCAATACTCTCTGCCTATGTACCAAACGTGGCTTGCTTTTTCAACTTCGTACCGATGGGCGTTATTCCCGGAATTTTTTATTGGCTATGAATTATGAGCAAGCTATTGAAAATAATATTGAGCATGATTCCTTTAATTACACTCCTTTCTTGTACGGGTGATGAGTCTGTTACCGTTCCGATATTTGAGAATGGAGGACTACTGGCAAACACTTCGTCACTTTCAGCAACCACTTCAAAACTTATTGAAGGAATTTATTCAGTTGAGAGCGGATCGGATAATTTTGGAAGAAATGTTGTAATTAAATTCACTGGGAATACCTTTAGCATATTTACCGGAAAGAATTTTGCTTACTTTGTTTTGAATGTCGGCATAAAAGATTCATCTATTGTTTTTGAAGGTTACTGGCGCTTTGCACAAGACAGTAAAACCGGTTTGGCAATTCTTAGATTAGACGCTAATGAAGGTGGAAAACAAATTATTAAAAACAATACACCAAATTCTTCATTTGTTTTGCGCGGCAGTTTTGGAGACGGGAATAATTCTACTCAAAATGAACTTATCTTGAGATATATACGGCCCATCAATAAAAGTAAGATTGATTTTAAGATCCTTGCGCACCGGGGTGGCGGGAGAAATCTAGACCAGTTGCCGGAATCCGAAAATAGTCTGGGTATGATGCAGATAGCAGAAAGCTTTGGCGCGAACGGAATTGAAATTGATGTTAGATTAACTAATGATAATGTACCCATCATTTATCATGATGAAAATCTTAGTCCGCGATTGGTGGTTGGAGAATTTGCGATTGGACCGATTAAAAATTATTCGTATGCTCATTTATTAACTCTATGCAGATTGAAAAACGGAGAGTTAATTCCAACACTTAAGGAAGCATTAGAAACTATTATAAACAAAACAAACCTATCCGTTGTTTGGCTCGATGTTAAAGATCCGGCTGCGATTCCGCAGATAATTAAACTTCAAGAAGAGTATGTAAACTTAGCAATTGCCGCCGGTAGAAAATTAGAAATATTAATTGGTTTGCCGGATGATACTGCAGTTGAAGAATTTCAAAAACAGCCTAATTTTCAAAACGCCGCTTCGTTATGTGAACTTGAGTTTGATACTGTTATCAACAGTAATTCTTTGGTATGGGCGCCGGCATGGACACGCGGACCTATGATTGATGAAGTAAGTAGAATGAGAGGCTTGGGAAAGCGAGTTTTCTTTTGGACTTTAGATGGCCCGGAGTTTATCAAAGTATTTTTAGATGAAGGTGCAGCAGACGGAATTCTTTCAAATTATCCTTCAATAGTCGCTTATGAATATTACATCAGATAAACACTTAATAAGCATATTAGTAGTTTTACTTGTACTTTCTTCTTTTACCTTAGAAGCACAATCTAAAATATTAACAAATGCCAATTCAAATTTCAAAATTGGTGTTGAGTTTGGCGGAGGTTATGGTTTTAAACTTCGCTCAACAAACAAATTGGAAGGAGATTATTCTAGTTCCGGTATGAATTATACTTTACGCTTGAAATGGGGTTTGGGTAATATTTTCGGTGCCGGCATAGAAACCGGCTATATTGCTATTTCATCACTCAAATCTACAAGCCAAGTAACTCCACTCGGAGTTACAGATATTTCTGCAAGTCTAAACGCAATTCCAGCATTATTTATTGTTACTGCACAATACGCCAACCTACAATTATTCACTGGACTGGGATATTACAATGTTATGTCAACATCAACTGTTTTCAATTCTACAATTGAAAGCAGTGAATGGGATTTTGGCTACTTAGTTTCATTGGGATATGCTTACCCGATTAATTCTACATATAAAATTGGTGCTGAAATTAGGGTAAACAATATTTCCGAAGTTCAAATAACCAATCTCTCGGCTCAATTGAAATTAATGGTAAAGTTGTTTGAGTGGTGATGTCATTTAAAAGCTAAGGAGAGATTTAAATTTGTGTGTGTTTCTTCGAGAGACCTCTATTACTAATTCGTTAGACATGGTAATTTTTAGAGTATTGGCTATCCCCTCTTTTACCGACTTAATATAATTCAGATTTATGATTTGTTTTCTATTTGCACGAAAGAAAATCGCTGGGTCAACTTTTTCTTCTATCATATTAAGCGATTTATATATCAACGGTTTGTTGTTTTCAAAATGTACCCGTGAGTAATTCCCTTCACTTTCAAAAGCGATAATATCACTCAAATTAACCAGCCAGCATTTCATTCCATCTTTAATAAAAACTCTTTTTAATAATATCGAATCAGACGGTTTTTCTTTCTCGAAAGTCTTTACCGCTTTTGCAACCGCCCGGCTTAACATTTCTGGCTTAATGGGTTTTAACAAATAGTCGAGCGCATTGTATTCATAAGCTTTAATTGCATATTCATCATAAGCAGTTGTAAAGATTACCAAGGGAACTGTATCTAACATTTCAAGAAGATCAAATCCGTTTTTACCCGGCAGATTTATATCAAGAAAGATTAAGTCTATATTCTCCTTTGTTATAATTGAATAAGCATCATTTGCGTTGGCAGCTTGCTCAACAATTTCAATTTCAGGATAGGACTTTAGAAGTTCTACTAAATCCTTTCGAGCTAAACGAGAGTCTTCAACTATTAATGCTTTCATTTATATACTCTAATGGTAATTTTAATGTAGCAGACACAAAACCATTTACTTGTTGTAATTCAAATTTTGCTTTGTTTCCATATAAGAGTTTTATTCTTTCTGTTAAATTACTTAACCCTACTCCGGTGTTGTCGTCAGTTCTTTTGGAAACTAACTCTCCGCTGTTTTTTACTTTGATAATCAACTCTTCATTTTCAATTGTAGCATGAATTGAAATTGTTCCCGGCTCCACAGATTTACTTATGCCATGTTTTATTGAATTTTCAACCAAGAGTTGAACAATCATCGGGGGAATCAAAGCATTTGCTGCTTTTTCAACAATTTCAATTTGGTAATTCAATCTATCTTCCATGTGAAGATGTTCGAGGCGCAAATATTCTCTGATGAACTCAATTTCACTATTTAACAAAATTTTTTGTTCATTTCTTGAATTCAATGAGTAGCGTAAAATGTCGGTTAAAGAAGTAATCATTGCTCTCGACTTTTCAGCATCTTCGCGAATTAGACTGCGGATATTATTCAATGCATTAAACAGAAAGTGAGGATTAAGTTGATTCTTAAGATTGGTTAAATGTGCTTGCTGCAAAGAGTTTAACAACTTCAAGTTATCTATCTCTTTTTTCTGTAGTGATGTGTAGTATACAAAAACAAAGTAAACGGCAATCCACAACAATACTATGAAATAAAGGCTAAGAAAATTATTAACTAAAAGTTTTGGAATATTACCGCTATAGTCTCTAACTAAAACAATGCTCCCTACTCCAAAGAAAACAATTAGCAACGTAGTTATAATCGACTGAGGAATAAGAACTAAGATCAACTTTTGAGGAGAGTAAGAATAAATATTTTTGTATCCCCAATATATTCTTAGTGCGGAAGTGAAAACAAATGCGGCTATCATTGGTATTACACCAAAAATTGCTTTCACCACATCAAAATTATTTCCTAAATACTGCGAGATGATATTTAGGGTTGCTGCAAATGTCCATCCCGCAGTATTAGTAATCCAAAACTCTTTAGATGGATAATTTTTCAAAATCTTTTCCGGATCCATTTAGCTACCGTCTCTAATGCTAGTGGCGACATTGTTTGTTCAATCATAGTATACTCAGCAACATTACCGGTTTTTGCTTCTTGAAAACCGTGATTCAATCCCGGTAAATATTGAATTGTAAAATCCGGATTATTAGCTTCTGTTAAAGCGGCTCTCATTGCTTCCAGATTCATTTCAGCATTTACTTGCTTATCTAAATTACCATTTATTGCTAAAACTGGACAGTGGATTTTTTCCAACGCAAGCTTTGGGTTGTACTTTATAAAGTATCTAAACCATGGAGAGGTTATTCGCTTTATAAAATTATCATGCGATTTCTTATCATTGTTTGCAAAACTATTTTTAGTCAAGATATCTCTGGTTTTTATCTCTAACTGAGTAACATCATCAATACTTTTTATTGCCGTAAACACTTCTGAGTTTAGATCTATTCTATATTTTATTTGTTCTGCTGTGTTACTTTCAGAAACAGCAAGATCCTCTATCTGTTTTAACATGAGCTTATCTATTTCAACTGCTGGCCCAGCCAAGGAAATTACAAAAGCTATATTATCATTTCTGGCTGCTAAAAGAGGGGCAATCAATCCCCCTTCACTGTGGCCTATTAATCCGATTTTTTCCTTATCAATATCATTTCGAGTAAGCAAATATTCGAAAGCTGCTTCTACATCGGTGGATAAGTCATAAGAAGTTGCAGATTTGAAATCGCCTTCCGATTGTGCAGTTCCCCTATCATCAAATCTAAGAACCGCAATACCATTTCTGCTTAGATAATCTGAGAGTACTAAAAACGGCTCATGATCGAATGCTTTTTCATTTCTGTTCTGTGGTCCGGACCCGCTAATTAAAATTGCCACACATGGTTTCTCAATATCTTTAGGAATAGTAATTGTTCCAGCTAACTTTATATTATTTGCAGTTTTATTAACAAACACCACATCCTCAACAAGATACGGGAAAGGTGGTTTAGGAGTTTGTGGACGATTAAGTACGAATCCTTTAACCGAAGAACGCCCGAACACTATAGGAATATTTCCCCCACCTTGAATAAAGTTTGCACTGATAGAATCTTTTTCTTGTTTGTAATTACCTTTAATAGTAATTCCTTTTTTGGCGTCACTAATAATCATTGAATCGTTTGTAATTACGGTTTGTTCGATTGGAATATTTATAGCACCTTGGTCTGGACTATCCATGAATGTCTTTAGCACATTTGCTTCAGACTTAACATGAATGATTATTTTAATTTTCTTTGAGCCAATATTCAGCATGCCTTCCCAATCACCAAGGATTTTGGATTGTGCCATTGCTTGAATGCTGCATAATAATGTTACTGACAATGCAAAAAATAATTTCATTTGATTTTTCATTTTAACTCCATCTGTTTTATTTGCAACTGAAATTTCAGAATGCTAAAACAGAAGGGACACTAAAATAGGATGGATGGTAAAGAAACGTGATGGATGGTAATAATTGACCATCATGAATTAAAATCTTTATTAAGCAAAGTGACCGAGAAATTTTTTATTTACAGATGTCATTGCTGTAATACTCTCAACTCATTCTCTAATCAATATGGAAATAAATTCGACATTTTAGTCTATGGCTTCGACATTTTTGTCGAAATGTATTCTTAAATGCTTCTTATTCAATCAGTTTTGCGCTCTTTTATACGGCATTGTATTTGTTGCTTAATTCTTTCTGTATGAACTTAAAAGTATACTTGCATTGAATTACTGCATAGTGTAGTATTCAAGGCAGACAGTTCATTATTTGTCAATAGTAGTCTAAACATATTAACGAAACCGTTCTTGACGCAGTTAATAGAAAGGATTTCTTAAGTCTTTTGAAAGACATTCTTAATCGAACTTGTTCTTAGTATAGCGGATTTTTTGCAACTAGTCTAAAAGGTGCAGCACGCTTAAGGTTGGAATTCATCAATGAAAAAACTAAGTAGATTTAGTTTAAATTTCTCTTCTATTAAGCACAAATCTGTGCTATGGGGAATACTAGGATTACTTCTAATTATTTTGATGGCCAATCTTGGGGCAATAATTGATTTAATCTTGCATCCTGAAATCGAATACTTTGATTCTGAACATATTATAGTTGGGTCCGCGACTGCTATCGTCATAGGAACTGCATTAATCTTTTTAATTAAATACATACTCCAACTTGAAAATGCGATTCGCTTAAACAAAGAAACCCAAAGCATTCTTCGGCAAAAGGAAGATACCTACAAAAACCTTTTTGAGAACTCCGGAACCAGTATTTGTATAGTTGACCGCAATGGAGTTTATTTAATGGCCAACGAGAAAGCCTCTGAGCAATTTGGGTTAGCTGTTAATGAGATTATCGGAAAATCTCTTTACGATTTACTCCCGCCTCAAGTTGCTCAAAAAAGTTTCGAGAATAACCTTAAATTAATTGACTCCGGAGGATCAAGAGAGTATGAGGATTCATTCACACTCAACGGCAAGCAAAAAATATTTCTGATTATCGACAGGTGTATTAAGGACTTAAATGGTGTTAATTATGCAATTCAATGTAGCTCTATTGATATTACAGCACGTATCCTAGCAGAAAACGAGTTGGCAAAATATCGCAATCATCTTGAAGAGTTAGTCAAAACTAGAACGAATGAGCTAGACAAGGTTAACAACTGGTTAAGGAGAGAAATTGAAAAACAAAATGAATATGAATTACTTCTTCATCGCTCTCTCGAAAAAGAAAAAGAATTGAACAAGATGAAGTCTAGGTTTATCTCCACCACTTCACATGAATTTAGAACCCCGCTTACAGCAATTTTATCGTCTTCAGAACTTCTGCAACGTTATAATGGTAGCTGGGAATTACAAAAGAAAAATGAACATTTTGATCGCATTAGAGGAATGGTAGAATATCTTACTAAATTATTAGATGACATATTGTTGATTAGTAGATCAGAAACCGGCAATACTAGCTTCCAGCCCAAACCAGTTAATCTGCAAAAAATAATTGAAGACTGTATTTCCGAGTCAACACCATTAAAGAAAGAGAATCATAATATTTTCTTGAACTATTCAACTCAAGAAAAATTATACAAATTGGACGAAACACTTATCAAATCAATATTTAGCAACCTATTATCAAACGCGATCAAATTTTCTCCTGAAGGAGGGCAAATTAATGTATTGGTTTACGAAAAAGATGATCAGTTAATAGCCGAAGTCAGTGATCATGGAATTGGATTAGAGTGTACTGAGCTGGATAAAATATTCCTTTCCTTTTATAGAGGTAGTAACGTCGGGTCTATTTCCGGAACCGGGCTTGGTTTAGCTATTATTAATCAGGCAGTAGTACTCCATGGTGGTAAGGTATATGTAAAGAGTAGACTTAACGAAGGTACCGTGGTTGTAGTTAATCTCCCAATTAAACTTTAAGCTGATGAAAAACTAATTTGGGGAATGAATAAAAAATTTAGGATGAGAAATGAGACACCTTTAGAATGACTGATTTTTCAGACGTTTCAACAGTAACAAGCTAACAAATAAGATGTTTTTTCTAGCGACTTTGTTCTTTAAGTTAATCATTAAGTAGTTAATAAGGTTTTTAAATTGATCAAGAGCATCAGTTTTGAATTAACATGTAAGCATCTGCCCAAATTATACTTTCTTGATTTGGATCACCGATGAGATTCAACTAAATCAATAGATTTTATTATCTTTTTAGGCACCACAGGTGGAGATTCAGATATGGATAATAGTCATTTGAGTCTTGTACTGGCAGCAATAGTGCTCCTTGCAATACTTATATTGAATGTAAACCGCACTATACTCTCTTCCAACAACAACACATTACAGGCAGAAGCTATAACAACAACCAATAGTGTTGCCCAACAGGTTATAGACTTAATTAGCTCAAAATCTTTTGATGAAAGCACGGTGAATGCTGATATTACAGACATTAATGATTTTACTCCTTATGCTTCCTTTGGAACCATAACCGGTGAAACCGTAAGTCAATATGATGATGTTGATGATTATATAAATTACTTCTCTGTAATTTCAACTCCTCGATTAGGAAATGTAAATATCAATGTTGATGTTCGGTACGTTAATGCAGCACAGCCTGACGTAGCAGTTAATACTAGAACTAGAATGAAGAGAGTTGAAGTTAAAGCAACTTCGGTATATTTACCAGATACACTTCGGCTATATTATTACGCAAGTTATTGAGAAATAATTATGGGAAACATCGGTTTATCAGGCTCTTTTGTAATTGGAGGAATTGTTCTCCTTTCATTATTGTATATATATTTTCGTTTCACAGACATTAATCATTCTCAAGTTATAAATGAATTTACAGAATCCAGCATGACAAGTTTAGCAGATGTTCTGGATTATGATTTCAGTAAAGTTGGTTACCGTGTAAATTCAAATCCTAAAGTTAGTTCTCTCAACGATTCCTCCATTGTATATCTTGCTGATTTAGATAACAATGGCTCAGCAGATAGCGTAAAATATTTTGTCCAAAACACTAACGGAACCAAGTATCTGGTGAGAAGAACAACTATTAGTCAAATTAGAGAATCAAAGATTGTAATATCCAGCTTTCAAGTCCGCGGTTATGATTCACTAAACAATGCAACTCTCACTTTATCTGCAATAAAAAGTTTGGAAGTACAAGTTGTAATAACTAACAATGCTTTTAGGACTGATACTACTGCCAATTATGGTTCATACTACAAGCGAAAGTATTTTATTAAAAACTAGTTTAAGGTAGCCCGAATGGGAAAAATGTTATTGTTTTTAGTAATTGGTATGGGAGGATTATTTAACATTGCAACGCTAAATATGAATTATAGCAACTCTCGATTAGTGAATACTACAATTGAAAAGTATGAAAAAACTCAAGCTAGAAATATTGCGGCAAGCGGTATTGAATTAGCAATAGCAAATCTGAACCAAGATACCACTTGGACAGGTGTTAATAATTTGCAAATAGCAGAAGGGACATTAACCATAACGGTTGCTAACACAACCAGCAAGTACCCGGGCGGACCTAATATGAGTTTGACAGGCATGAAAGAAATTACAAGCACAGGCGTAGAAAATAATCAGACTATTGTAATACGCTCAATTGTTCAGCTGGCCAGCACGGCCTCTGCCCCTCCTTTTCTTGAATATGCCATAGCAGCAGGAAGCGATCTGCAAATTCAAGGAAGTATTAACATTAGAGACGATTATAATTCAGCATGGAATTCAAATATTCATTCGAATGGAAATTTGCAGACATCCGGCAATGCTTATAATGTAAAGGGTTTTGGAACATACTCTAAGGAGATTGATTCAAGAAAGAATAGATTTGTACCAAATGTAAATCCAAATTCTGATCCGGTTAATTCTAAAGTAGCACCAATTACATTACCAACTTTTAATCCTAATGACTACAAAAGCATTGCCACGAACATTTCAAATAGTAGCCTTACCATTAATGGATCGACCGTTTTAGGAACCAAAGCTAATCCAGCAATTTATTACGTTAATGGTGATCTAAATTTTCGCGGTACAACAACTGGTTATGGAGTCTTTATAGTAACGGGTAATATTAATTTCCACGGAAATGTAGTTGTAAATTCGGTTGATCCTACAGGCAGTAACCTCGGTTTTTATGCTGGAGGAAATATTCAAGCGCACGGAAATATTAATATTGCCGGCCAAATGTATGCCCAAGGGGATATTCAGGCTAATGGAAACTTTACACTAGTAGGATCAATGACTGCAAAGAAAAATGTTCAGCTTGCCGGAAACCCAACAATACTTTACAGACCGGCGAATGCTGCCTTAACTAATCAATTCTGGCCATCATCTACAAATTCACGACCGGTAATCGCCTCCTACTACGAATAAGTAGATTCCAAATTCCAACAGAGACTGGCAAAATTCAACTTCACCTTTTTTATCATAATTGTTGATAATGAAGACATTTTGATATAATTTTGTTATGAGCATATGCTCATAACTAATAATATATATGCCACGACCCAAAAAATATAGAAAAGTTAAGTGTTCCCCATCAGCTTATTACTTTAAGCCGCGAGCAATATCGCTTTCCAGCTTAGAAGAAATAGTCTTAGAGTCAGATGAACTTGAGTCACTCCGGCTTGCCGATTTTCTCGCATTATCCCATGAAAAATCCGCCGAGGAAATGAAAATCTCCAGAGCAACATTTGGCCGAATAGTTGAGAAAGCTAGATGCAAAGTGGTAGATGCTATTTTGAATGGAAAAGCAATTAAGATTAGCGATGAACTTCCTCAGCTTCTTAGAAACAAAACTACGGAGTGTGACGAATGCAAATCTTGTTCAAAGAAGAAAACCGGGAATAAGGATGGCGAGTGCATTAATTGCAAAAAATTAAATTCAAGGAGTAAAAAATGAAAGTTGCAGTTCCTACAACAGAATCAAATACAGTTGATGCTCACTTTGGACATTGTGAGTTTTTCACCGTTTTCACCATAGAAAATCAAGCAATAGTAAATTCCGAAATCGTACAATCGCCACAAGGGTGTGGGTGCAAATCGAACATAGCTGAAACTTTGCACGAAATGGGTGTAGAGATTATGTTAGCCGGCAATATGGGTGGAGGTGCTGTCAACGTTCTTCAATCTAACGGAATTACAGTTTACAGAGGTGCCGAAGGAGATGTTAAACAATTAGTTGAGCAATTTGTAATTGGAAACGTTGAAGATTCCGGAGAGTCTTGCAGACAACATGAAAATCATCATGGTAACGGGAATGGTCATCAGTGCAACCATAACCACAATTAAAAATGTTCTCAAAAGCCGAGACCAAGATAACGCACGCAATATTATAAAAGAGTTTTAAAAAGTGTATTTCACAGAAAAGATGTAGGCAAATAAATTCTTAACAAAAAAGATGTTCAAAAAATAAATCTATTATGAAAAAAATAATTCTAACTCTAGTTTCAATTAGTTTGCTAATATTTGCAGCAATTGGAATACTTAGTTCTAAAGAAACCGAGCAAACTCCCGTTGAACTGCTAAAGACTAAGTATTCTAAGAAATCGATACCTAGCGCGGACCATTCCAAGTTTGCCATATTAAAACAAAACTTTAACACACCACAAAAAGTTACTGAAGCTTGTATTTCTTGTCATACCGAAAGTTCTAAAGAAATAATGAAATCCAATCACTGGAACTGGGAACGACCGGAATATATTAAGGGACGCGGAATTGTATATCTGGGTAAGAAAAATGCAATAAACAATTTTTGTATCGGTGTAGAGGGAAACGAAGAAAGCTGTGCTAAATGCCATATTGGTTATGGAATGAGCAACGCAAACACCTTCTCCTATAACGATGAAACAAACATTGATTGCCTTGTCTGTCACGACAATACCGAGACTTACACAAAAGCACCGGAGAAAGGTGGCGCACCGGTTGCGACTCTAGATTTAAGTAACATCGCACAACATGTTGGCAAGCCGTCAAGATCTAACTGCGGAGTTTGCCATTTCTTTGGTGGCGGTGGTAACAACGTAAAACATGGCGATTTGGAAAAAGCACTCTTCGATGCCAATAAAGATGTTGATGTACACATGGGTGTTGACGGAACCAAAATGGAATGCGTTGAATGCCATAAAACAGAACACCATAACATTAGCGGAAAAATGTATTCCCTTTCATCAATGAATAGGAATAGAGCAACTTGCGAGGAATGCCATACAGAAAACCCACACGAAGATGCAATTCTAAATAAGCATACATTAAAGGTTGCTTGCCAAACATGTCACATCCCAACTTATGCAAAAGTTAATGCTACAAAAACTGCGTGGGACTGGTCGACTGCTGGAAAACTTGAAGACGGAAAGCCAATAGAAATTGATGATAAAGATGGCAACCACACTTATCTCTCCATCAAAGGAAGTTTTGTATGGGGAAAGAATTTAAAACCAGAGTATATATGGTTTAACGGTACGGCAAATCATTATCTCTTGGGTGATACAATTTCTGATACAACTACTTCACTTGTAATCAACAAACTTAATGGTTCATATTCAGATAGAAATTCCAAAATTATACCGGTAAAAATACATACTGCGCGCCAGCCTTTTGATCCTATCAATAAAATGTTGATACAGCCCAAACTCTTTGCAGAAAAAACCGGAGAAGGTGCTTTCTGGAAAGATTTCAATTGGCAAACCGCATCTAAAATTGGAATGGAGAACATTAATCTGCCATTCAGTGGAAAAATATCATTCATCAAAACCGAAATGTACTGGCCGGTAAATCATATGGTCTCTTCAAAGGAAAACACAGTTCAGTGTATTGAATGCCATACAAATAATGGAAGCAGATTGGAAAATCTAAAAGACTTTTACATGCCGGCAAGAGATAGGAGTTTAATTATCGATTATACCGGAGCTGGAATGTTAGTTCTTTCTTTGCTTGGCATTGTCGTTCATGCATCAATAAGAATTTCCGCTTCCAGAAAAAGAAAAGCAGAGGCTAAAAATGGCAAATAAAGTTTACATATATAGATCATTCGAGCGTTTCTGGCATTGGATGCAAGCAGTATTAATTTTTATGCTTGCCGCAACTGGCTTTGAGATTCATGGATCAATAAGCTTTTTTGGTTATCAGAATGCTGTAAAATACCACAATATTTCAGCCTATATTTTTATTGTGCTGATTGTGTTTGCCATATTCTGGCATTTTGTTACCGGTGAGTGGAAGCAATACATCCCTACTTCGGAACATCTTAAAGCACAACTAAATTTTTACTTGTTTGGAATTTTCAAGAATGCACCGCATCCAACAAAAAAAGCAGTATTAAGTAAATTGAATCCGTTGCAAAGACTAGTTTATCTCTCTCTCAAAATTTTGGTTATACCTACAATGGTGATCTCCGGCATGCTATATATGTTTTATCGCTATCCGCAGAAAGGAACAATAGCCGGGCTCAATATAGATTCCGTTGAAGTCATTGCATTATTCCATACAGCGGCTGCATTTGTTTTAGTAGCGTTTATTATTGTTCACCTTTATCTAATTACAACCGGTACTACACCTACATCAAATCTAAAAGCAATGATTACCGGATTTGAAGAATTAGATCATCATCATAACGATGAAAATAAATCATCGAAAGAAATTATATCTGCAGAGGTTAAAAATGATTGAATCAAAATATATGAATCCCTATTTAGCCGGATTCTTTTTAGGAATAGTTTTGTTAGTCACTATTTACATTACCGGCAGAGGTTTGGGCGCAAGCGGTGCAGTTAAAAGTGTTGTTGTAGCCAGTGTTGAGGCAGCTGCACCAACTCATGCAGAAGAAACAAAATTCTACAAGGAATATAGTTCAGAGCATGACGGGAGCGCATTAAAGAATTGGCTTGTCTTCGAAGTTATTGGTGTTATAATCGGCGCATTTATTTCCGGATTAATCTCTAATCGGCTAAAATTAAAATTGGAACATTCTCCCAAGTCAACTACAAAAATCCGAATTATCGGGGCAGCTATTGGAGGACTGTTATTCGGCTTTGGTGCTCAGCTTGGAAGAGGATGCACTAGCGGCTCTGCATTAAGCGGTATGGCCGTACTTTCTGCCGGAGGATTAATTACGATGATGGCAATATTTGGCGGAGCTTACGCATTTGCTTACTTCTTTAGAAAACTATGGATATAAGGAGAAGACAACTATGGGACCATTAGTACCGGAAATTATTGGCAACGAATTAAATTTTGTTGTTGCTTTGTTTATTGGAATAGCATTTGGCTTTGTTCTTGAACAAGCTGGCTTTTCAACATCGAAAAAACTTGTCGGTTTATTCTACGGTTACGATTTTACAGTTCTGCGCGTGTTTTATACCGCCGGATTAACAGCTATGATAGGAGTTATAGCACTTAGCCACTTTGGTTTACTTGACATGAGTTTGGTCTATGTAAATCCAACTTTCCTATGGTCAGCTATTGTTGGCGGTCTAATTATGGGATTGGGATTTGTCGTAGGAGGATTTTGCCCCGGCACAAGTGTCTGCGCTGCCGCAATTGGCAAAATTGACGCGATGATTTTTATTGGCGGTTCAATTATTGGCGTATTCATTTTCGCCGAAGGTTATCCATTATTTGAAGGATTATATAAAGCGGCTTCATGGGGTAATGTAAGAATTTTTGATACTCTTGGAATGTCTCAAGCACTATTTGCCTTCTTACTAACTGCAATTGCAATTGCTGCTTTTGTAGCAACAACAATCATTGAAGCAAAAATAAACGGCAGAGCAAACCTCGAGTTTGCAAACAAAAAAATGTATCTTGGTTTAGCAGCTGCATCTATTTTAATTGGACTAACTGCTTTTGCACTTCCCGATAAAAAAACAGATTTGATTTCAGAAGCTTATTCAACAAAAGATTTTAATAGAGATACCTTTGAATGGATGACTGCTGATGAACTAGCTTTTAGAATTATGGATGATGAAGCCGACTTACAAATATTTGATTTACGCTCTTCTAAAGATTTCTCAACGTTAAGTTTGCCTAAATCTCAAAACATTAAGCTGGAAAATCTTTTTGAGAAAGATATAATTAAGCAGCTTTCCTTACGTGGAAAGATTAATGTATTTATTTCCGGTAATGATACTCTTGCACAGAAGGCCGCTTTCATTTCATCAGAACTCGGATACAAAAACAACCATGTTCTGCAAGGTGGTATGAATAATTTTGCTAAAGAGATTATAAATTTTACTAATCCCGGTAATGCGGATTCAAAGCAGTTGGTTGATACATACAGATTTAGAGAAAGCGCTGCAACAGCAATTCCAGTGTTGATAAAAGAAAACAAACAAAAACAATCTTCCGGTGGAACTAAAAAAGCGAAAAGAGTTTTAGGAGGTTGTTGATAATAATTGGAGAACCATGAGCACGTTGAATAAAGAACATTGGTATGATGGCTGGTTTTATGAGAAGCTAATTGCACCAAACCAAGATGGGTTGTTTGCACAGATCAAAGTACTAATCGAGCCTAATTCAAAAATAATTGATGTGGGTTGCGGTACTGGGCGTTTTTCTTTTTCAGTTGCTGATAAATGTAAATCCATTTTAGGTATAGATTTATCAAAGCGAAACGTTGAAAGAGCTAATCTGTTGCTTTCGAAACAACCAAACGATAAAATTTCTTTTCAGCATAATAATGTGAACAGCATATTAGCTGATAAAAAAGAACATTTTGATTATGCAGTAATAACCTATGTTATTCATGAAGTTGATGATAGTGACAGAATAAATCTTCTAAAAGATATGGCACAGATTGCAGATAAAATTATCGTTGGTGATTATTTATTTCCACAACCAAATGGCTTAGGTAGCGTTTTAAATGAAGTGGTAGAGTATGTTGCCGGAAAAGAACATTACAGAAATTATAAGTCCTATCTAGCCGGTAAAGGAATAGCTGGCTTGGCAGAGAATGCCCAACTAAAAATAACTAAAGAAATAAAGGATACTTCGTACACCTCTCACGTGGTTGTGCTGGAATAACAGTAATAATAAATTTCCTCCAATTCCTCCCAGTGATTAAGAGAGCCGTCTTGACAACAGACGGCTTTCTTGTAAATATTTTTAGATTTGCAGACCCAATCTTTTTACTACTTTTTCACTTAATTTTTATCTGCTCTTATAATAAAAACTTCTTACACTCCATTATTTGTTAATTATGATTTCTTGATTGCTTCCATTACTTTTTCTTTGCTTAATTCTTTTGTACAGAAGAACCAGTCGTAGCATTTCATATATTTTTTGCCCTCCATTCTATTCTTAGCAGTACCGCACGAACCAGCCGGTGGAACAATTACCGGATCGCCGGGGCGCCAGTCTGCCGGTGTGGCTATTGAGAATGCGTCTGCCGTTTGCAATGCTATCAGTACACGGTGCAATTCATCAAAATTTCTTCCTAGACTCAGCGGATAGTAAATTATTGTACTAATTATTCCTTTAGGATCAATTACAAAAACGGCGCGGACAGCTTTTGTGTTGTTTTCTCCCGACTGAATTATTCCATCTTTCTTAGCAACTCCCATTGTAATATCTTTAATAAGCGGGAACTTAACTCCAATTTCTTTCATTCGCTCACTTCTTAAAAGAAAAGAAGATATTGTTTTACTCTCAAATTATTTTCTTGAAAAACTATCCGATAAATTCGGCCGCAAGGATAGTATTCTCGCTTCTGAGAGTTAGACATTCTCTTCATCACAATATCAGTTTTAAATAAAACGACTTTAAGTTAGAGTTGAGATCTAGATTTGAAGAAATAGATAATGCATTTAAACATAACGAGAGTCACGATTAATCCATTTGTAGGGAGCAAAAGTAGTTCTTTAAAGATAGAATGTTGTATAGGACGATCTAATTCAATACCCATTTTGAAAAGGTATAAATATCACCATCTTTAAGATGAACTACTTTTTCCATTTTGTTTTTTATTTGAAGTTCTTCTAGAGTAAATAGAAAATTATACCTTGTTTCATTAAACCAAATTAGAAACACATTCTTATTTCCCGCCCAAATATCGTCCCTCCTATCCCCACTAAATGGTTCAGCAGAATTGTAAAATGTTTTGGCCGGACTCCGTTTACTAACAATGCTAGTTAGAATATAAACAGCTTCTGGTATATTGCTATAATACGATAGATTTGAATTGCAAGGTTCATGCTCAATAAGGTAATTGATCATTTCACTTTTCTTCCATTGTTGGCTGTTATATCCCCAACCAGATTGATTCAAATATTCGTCGATTAATAGTGTGGTCTTATTCATCGGTAATGCTATCAAGAGAATAATTCCAATAGAAAACGGAACTGTAATTAATCTTACCTTGATGCTTTGGATGAGCCAGCTTAATATTTTATCTGCTGTAATAAACAATATAAAGACGATAGGGATGTAAATTGGAGCCAACAATCTATCAGAGATTTTATCGTATGCTGTAGTTGTAGAGGTAATAATTATGATACAACTGTACAAAAGTGCAAAGAGAGTACTAGGACCAGCTTGCTGAAACAGAAAATTTCTTATACTCCTTTCACTACCACCCAAAACCCAGACAAATATTATGATAAAAATGAATACCAAATAAATGCCGGAATGTTGTATCGGTAAATACCATGGGAGTATTGTTTTCCATGAATAATTAATGTTTTCAAGAAATGTATACGAAGAGGATGCCCGCTCCCCGGCAAGTGTATTAGAAATTAAATAATTCCTAACTATCCACCCTCCTATTGGTAAAACGGCTATAATTATAAAGCTAAACAAATCACCAATTTTATTTTTGAATTTATTTTCCCCTCTAACAAGAATGCAGATCATTCCGGTTAGAAGTAAAACAACACCAGTGTAACGAGTAAGACTTGCCAAGGAAGCAGAAATCGAAATCATAATAAACGAGAAAATCTTTCCAGTTCTTTGGTATGTGTCAATATGATAAAGAAAGATTATGACCAACGTAACAAATAGTGTTTCCGACAATGCTATAAATGCTACTTTAATAAGTGCAAAAGAAAGTAAAACAGAGAGAGTACCCAAGCAAACCAATGTGAATGATTTCAGATGTCTTAGCAAAAACATTCCGGAGAGATAAACATTTAGTCCAAAGAGAAAAGAATTTAGATAGCTGGCTG
>Ga0172380_10003709_pt1 | contig 20574 bp, 12 predicted proteins | sample Leawe162metaG_FD_119747 | JGI IMG/M metagenome (GOLD analysis project Ga0172380, IMG submission 119747) | Leachate microbial communities from a municipal landfill in Southern Ontario, Canada - Leachate well 162 metaG | ecosystem: Engineered > Solid waste > Landfill > Unclassified | place... | reverse complement strand
CCAACGCGGGTACGGCGATACCGGCAATCACCATCACCCAGACGGGTACGGCTGGTCTCAACAGCCTGACGCTGACGCTGACGACGGAGACCTTCAGCTCCATCACCACAAACGGTGACGGGCTGATCGTACTCAACGCCGGTGCCGGTGCGGGCATCATCAGCTCGCTGGTCGATGGCGGTGCCACGAACACCCTGGCCACCCTCAAGGTGGGTGCGGGCGGCGGTGGTTCGCTGACCGTCAGTTCGCTTACCGATACCGCCCTGACCACGGTCGATACCACGCTCGCTGGTGGCGCAGTAACCCTGGGTGCCGTCGCTACGCCGATAACCCCGGCCGGTGTGGCATTCACGCTGGCCAATGGGCAGAACACCACGCTCTTCACGACGGGCGCCAACAACACCTTCACCAGCGATACAACGACGGTGGCTGGCGCGGGTGTTCTGACCATCACTGCGACGGGTGCAACCAACACCTTCACCCTGACCAGCACCAACGCTGGCGCCAACGTCATCACTGCCAACGGCGCCGGCAACATCTTCAACCTGGGTAACAGTGCGGGGACAGGTAACGCTGCGTTGGGTGTTTACACCGTCACGGCAACCGGCGCGGGCAACACCGTCACCTTCACCAGCACCCACAATACCGCCGGCACCACCGTTGATACCGGCAGCAATGCGGTGATCACCTTCGGTGCAGGCAACGAGTTGATCTTCGTGGGTGGCGATGCAACGGGTGGCACCTCGGCCAGCTACGCCTTCGATACCTTGAAGAACGTCACGCTCGCCGCGACCAAGCAGTTGGACTTCACGGTTGCCGGCGTTGCTGACGGCTCCACCAGCGGTCTCGGTGGTTTGGGTGCTGCGGGCCAGACTCTGGCCAATGCCCAGATCAACGTGGCTTCGGCGACGACCCTGGCCCAGGCTCTGGATATGGCTGCGAACATCAGCAGCCTGACCAGGACACCGGGAACGGATGTTGGGGCGGCAGTATTCGCCGGCGGTTACGTGTACGGCAACGGTATCCTGGGTGCAACCAGCGCGGTCATCGACTGGTTCCAGTATGGTGGCGACACCTACATCGTGGAAGCGGTCAATACCACGGCAACCGTTGCACAGCAGACCGCTCTGGACTCCAACGACGTGGTCATCAAGATCTGCGGCCTGGTTGACCTGAGTACCAGCACGTACAGCAACGCCACGGGTGTTCTCACCTTCGCATAAGCTGTTTGCCTCATATGCAGTACTCGGCCCGCCCCTGCAAAGGGGCGGGTTTTTTAACGCCTGAGGATCTCTAACATGTCCGACTGGACGGCCGGCTACTTGTCGGAAATCGGCTATACCCTGGGTTACTACCCCGAGCTGAACCCGTTACGCCTGCAGCTGCTCCTCGCTAACGCCAGCCTCGCCTGTCCGGAGGTGGGCACGGCCTGCGAACTGGGATTCGGGCAGGGCATGAGCGTCAACCTGCACGCGGCGGCTTCGCAGGTCCGCTGGTTTGGCACAGACTTCAACCCGGCGCAAGCAGGCTTTGCCCGGGAGCTGGCGAGCGCTTCCGGCGCCGGCGCACAGCTGTTCGATCAATCCTTCGCCGAGTTCTGCAGCCGCCCCGACCTGCCGGACTTTGACTACATCGGCTTGCACGGCATCTGGAGCTGGGTCTCCGACGAGAACCGTGCCGTCATCGTCGATTTCATTCGGCGCAAGCTGAAAGTGGGAGGGGTGCTCTACGCCAGCTACAACACCCAGCCCGGCTGGGCGGCCATGGTGCCGATGCGCGATCTGCTGACCCGGCACGGCGAGGTCATGGGAGCGGCGGGACAGGGCATCGTCAGCCGCATCGACGGAGCGCTGGACTTCGCGGAAAAGCTCCTCGCCACCAATCCCACCTATGCCCGGGCCAACCCGCACGTGGCCGAGCGGCTCAAGACGATCAAGGGCCAGGACCGCAACTATGTCGCCCATGAGTATTTCAACCGCGACTGGCTGCCCATGCCCTTTGCCCGCATGGCCGAGTGGCTGGCCCCGGCCAAGCTGAACTACGCCTGTTCGGCGAGCCATCTGGATCACATAGATCCGGCCAACCTGACCGCCGAACAACAGGCCTTCCTGAAGGACATCCCCGACGCCATGTTCCGCGAGACGGTGCGCGACTTCATGGTCAACCAACAGTTCCGCAGGGACTACTGGGTACGGGGCGCGCGGCGACTCAATTCCCTGGAACAGCTCGAGGCGCTGCGCAAGCTGCGCGTCATCCTGGTGCAGCCGCGTGCGGACGTCGCGCTCACGGTCACCGGTTCGCTGGGCGAGGCGACGCTGCAGGTCGCCATCGCCGAACCGATTCTGGAGCTGCTGGCGGACCACCAGGCGAAGACCCTCGGGCAGATTGAGCTCGCCGTGAAGGACAAGGGAGTCGATTTCGCCAGGTTGATGCAAGCCGTGATGGTGCTGACCGGGGCGGGCAGTCTCGTCGCCGTGCAGGACGATGCGACCATTGCCAGGGCCAGGCCGCAGACCGACCGTCTCAATGCGTTTCTCTGCGACATGGCACGGGGCCGCACGGACACAAGCTATCTGGCCAGTCCGGTGACCGGAGGCGGCGTGGCGGCAGGCCGTTTCCAGCAACTCTTCCTGCTCGCCATGAATCAGGGCCTGAGCCAGCCCGCCGACTGGGCGCAATTTGTCTGGCAGATGCTGCTCGCCCAGGGGCAGAGGATCATCAAGGAAGGCAAGCCGCTGGAGAGCCCTGAAGAGAATGTTGCGGAGCTGTCCGAGCAGGCGCAAACTTTCGCCGAAAAGCAAGTGCCGATTCTGATCGCGCTGGGGATAGCCTGAGAAAGCGCTGAGATGGCCTCCACAGGGCCTCCACAGGCCCCCCACAGCGACCACTATTTACCAGGAAAACGATATGTCACAACTCACCGCCATCAGCCGCGAACAATTTGCCGACAAGACCTGGCGGCGCTACACGAGCTACGCCTTCGCCGCTACATCCAACCTCCTGCCGGTGACGGTTGTCGAGCTCACCCGGTTGGTCCCGGCCATGCCCTTGGGGTTGGTACAAACCGAGAATACCTTTCAACTGATGGCCATCACCTCCTTGCAGCCGGGGGCCAACCTCTTCGTCGCGCCCAATGGCAGCTGGATTGGGGCCTATATACCCGCGGTCGTTCGCGCTTATCCTTTTCAGTTGGCAAAGCCGCAGGACCGCAAGGAAAGCGTGCTCTGCTTCAATAGCAGCAGCGGTCTGCTCGGCGAAACGGGAGAAGGCGAAGCGTTTTTCGACGCCGATGGACCCAGCCCGGCCATCAAGGAGATCATGAATTTCCTGTCCGAGACCGAGACCAGCCGGGCGCTGACGCAGCGGCTGGTCGATGCGCTGCAGGCGGCAGGGCTGATCCAACCCTGGCCCCTGAACCTCCAGCAAGGGGAGCAGACTGTGCCGGTGCAAGGGCTGTTCCGCATCGACGAGGAGGCCCTCAATGCGCTGCCGGACGACGAGTTGCTCGACCTGCGCAAGACCGGCGCTTTGCCGTTGGCCTATGGGCAGTTGTTCTCGATGAACCAGTTGATGATCCTGCAACAGGCCGCCGTGGCTCAGGCGAAAATCCAGGAACAGCTGCAGGCCCAGGCCATGAAGCAGACGCCGTCTGCCGCCGACATCGGCTTTCGCTTTCCGGAGGGAGAGTCGCTCAAGTTTTCCTAGTGGGCGGCCGGCCCAAGCTATGCTGATGGCAGGCCAAAACGCTCCTGCAGCAGGCGCAGCCGGCGTGCCATTTCCGGACTGCCGAACCCCAGAGCCTGAATCATCTCCAGCCGTTGCCGGGCCGATATCCCGGCATAGTATGAAGAAAAAGATCCGAGCCGTTCAAGTTCATCGAGGGCGGAAGCGAGCATCCAGTTGCCGATCGCCTCACCGGGGGGAAGCGAATCGAAGCGTGCCCCCGGCGCCAGGAACGGCTCGCTGAAATCCACCCGCCCATGCTCGAAGATGGACTCGCAGAGACGGTTGAGCGAACCGACGGCGAGCGATCGCGCGCCGTAGTCCCGCCCTACCCGGGCCAGGCTCGCCAAGCGCAGAGATGGCGCTTGGCCTTCGCACAAATCCCTGAGCAGGCTGTAGCTGGCCTCCAGCGCAGCGAAGCGATCAGCCGATGAACGCGACGAATCACGGCTGATAGCGTAGAGGCAGAGGGCTTCTTCCACCCCGCCGCCCTTTCCAGCAGACATGGTCCATTCCCAAACAGTGGCGAGTTGGGCCCCGTAGGGAAATCCGGCAATGGTGTGACGCCAATCGTATCGGTCGCGGCACTGGAGATTTTCCGGAATGGTCTTCAATCGTGCCGTTGCCGTTGCCGTTGCCGTGGTCGGGGAGCGAGGCGCCGATGGCAGCAAGAAACCTTGAGCCGCCAGCCGGTCGGCGCGGTCCTGCTTGCAGCAGAACAAATTGAGCAGATATTCGTCTGGCGTCGCTTCGGCAGCGAATGGAACCAGCAGGCCGAGTCCCGGTACCAGCCGGTAGGAGCCATAGCCAAGTGCGGCAAAATCCCTCACCAGTTCCATGTGCAGGTCTGCACCTGCTCTTATCTCGTATTGAACCAGCGGCGAGAGTTCCGCGAAAAATCTCGCCCCGCCCTTCAGTATGTTGGCTTCCTCCCCCTCCGCGTCGATCTTCAGAAACTCGATATCCCGCCAGTCATAGCGCTCCAGGCATGCGTCGAGGGTCACCAGCGGCACCGTCTCGTAGGCATCCGCTGTCGATCCACCCCGCACCAGCGCGTTCAATTCCGGATCATCGTTCAGAGACAATCGCGCCGTGCCGCAGGAACTTGATAGCGCGCTGCGTTCAAGCACAACATGGGAATAGCCGTTCGCGGCAATTCCTTGAGCGAGCAGAGCCGCCGTGCTCGAGGCCGGCTCGAAGGCCCACACCTGCCCCGCGGGCCCCACCGTGTTCGCCATCGACAGCGTGTACACGCCGTAGTTGGCGCCGATATCTATGACTTTCTGCGCCGGCTGCAGCAGGCGGCGCAGGAACCTAATCTCTTCTTCAAACCAATCCTGCTGCTCCAGCAAAACATAGGGAGTGATCAGATCCAAGGTATCCGGAACGACAATTCGCACACCGTCAACCAGGACGAGGGTAGTGACGCGCGAAAGCGCACGCCCCTGTTTCTGATGGCACCACCGGGTCCACATGCCACGAAGGGCCGCCTCAAAATGATCCGCGAAAGCTGGTGCATCGAAGAGCGGCGAATCCAACATCTGCTGCCGCAATCCCTCGCGCAGCGCCGCCAAGCGCTGCAAGTCGCCGGTATGTGACACCGCTCGTGCCAGGTAGTCATCAGGATCGGCGGCAATCCATTCGGGCAGACCGGCGTTCATCAGCAGGCCGACCCCCTGACGGGACAGAAATCGATCTCCCCCCAAGGTCAACATAGGCACGCCCATCCATAGACCCTCGACGCTGGTGGCAATTCCTGGATAGGGAAATGGGTCGAGGGCAATGTCCACCCTGTTATAAGCTGCCAAATGTTCAGCACGACTTGCAACGGTTCCTTCCAGCACCAAGCGCCCGGCGTCAATGCCGTGGGCGAAGAAGCGGTTAACCACCATTTGCCGCACCGCAGCTTCACCGAATTGTTTCGCCTTCAGGAATAACCGGCTTCCCGGCACTGCCAGCAATACTCGCGCCCACAACGCCAACACGGTGTCGTTCATCTTGTTCAGATTGTTGAAACAGCCGAAAGTGATGTAGCCGTTGGTGAGCGCCGGCAGCGACGCGACTTGCACATCCGCCTCTGGCCGGGTGAAACAGAGATAGGTCTGCGGCAGACGCCAGATTTCTTCGGTGAAATGGGCTTCCTCTGATTGCGGCAAGGTCCACGGGTCAGCGACAAGATAATCCATGGCCGCAACGCCGGTTGTGCCCAGGTAACCCAACCAGGTAACTTGCACGGGTGCGGGCTTCCAGGCGAACAACGGCAGTCGGTTGTGCGCGGTGTGTCCAGCGAGATCAATCAGGATGTCGATGCCGTCGCTGCGTATGAGCTGGGCAAGGGCTTCGTCGGGAAGTCGTGCCACCGAGTGCCAGCCATGGCAACTGGCCCTGATCCGTGCGGTCAATGCGTCGCTGCAAGGATGGTTGGAGTAGGCGATGAATTCCAGACGACCGGAGGCTTTGGCTGCCAGTGCCGCCAACACTGCGTCGACAAAATGGCCCACCGAGTGCTCGCGCAAGTCCCCGGACACCAGGCCGACACGCAAGCAGCGAGCGGGGTCGGGCACGTTGCGCCAGGTCCCAAGGGGGCGGGCCCTTCGTGCCGCTTGACCGCCAAAGCGCCGCGCCTCGCCCAGCAGCATCGCGGCAGGCTGGGCGGACAGGTAGCTGTGGATCAACAGCAGATTGCTATGCGCCTCTGCGTAATCCGGCTTGATCTCCAGGGCTCGGCGATAGGTCGTCGCTGCATCATCGAGTTGTCTGAGATCCTGCAAGGCAACTCCCAGGTTGCCGCATGCCTCGGCGTAATCCGGCTTGATCTCCAGCGCCCGGCGATAGCTCGCAAGCGCATCCTCAAGTAGGCCGAGTTCGCGCAGGGCGTTGCCCAAGTTGTAACGCGCCTCGGCGTAATCGGGATCGACCTCCAGCGCCCGGCGGCAGCTGGCCACCGCGCCTTCGAGTTGCCTGAGGTCCTGCAAGGCGACGCCCAGATTGTTATGCGCTTCGGCGAAATCCGGTTTGATCGCCAGCGCCTGGCGATAGCTCGCGGTCGCATCGTGAAGCTGCCCGATGGCTTGCAGGGCAGCACCGAGGTTGTTATGCGCCTCGGCGGAATCCGGCGTGATCGCCAGCGTCCGGCGATAGCTTGCCACCGCGTCATCCAGTTGGCCAAGGCCTGCCAAGGCAATACCCAGGCGGCTGTGCGCCTCGGCGTGCTCGGGAAAGATATCCAGCGTCCGGCGATAACTCGCCACTGCGCCATCAATTTGTCCGACGGCTTGCAAGGCGACACCGAGGTTGTAGTGCGCATCGGCCAAGCCGGGGTCTATTTCCAGCGCCAGGCGATAGCTCGTCACCGCGCCATCGAGCTGTCCAAGATCCTTCAGAACGTTACCGAGGTTGTTGCGTGCCTCGGCGTATTCGGGCTTGATCCGCAGCGTCCGGCGATAACTCGCTACGGCGTCATGAAGTTGCCCGATGTCTTGTAAGGCAAGCGCGAGGTTGTAGTGCGCGTCCGTATAGTCCGGCTTGATCTCCACCGCGCGCCGATAGCTCGCTGCTGCAGCGCGCAGTTGCCCGAGGTCTTTGAGGACGTTGCCCAAAGTGTTGCGCACCTCCGCATCATCGGGCAAGAGTTCCGTTGCCTTCTGCAGAGCAGGCAGGGCATACTTATCCTGCAAGCGACGGGATAGGCCCAACGCCTTCCAAGCAAATCCGGAATCCGGATAGCGTTCAATTAGTAAGAGCGCCTTTCCCTCCATTTCCGCATAGCGCCCGGCATTGAACAGGGGGATAAGCTGGTCGAACTCGGCTTGCGGGCCGGGACTCACGCAAGTTTCCGTTCTGTGCGAGCGACGGTCGACACAAACTCAGTCCGCTTTTTGTATCCAGAACTGATACATGCCGAGGAATGTGTCAGGATTATCGTTCTCAAATAGCTGCCAATGCCCAAGATCGGTGGCTGCACGATCGTCGGGGAAACGCTGCGCGTAGGCATGAAGGACGGAAGCATCTATTTCAAATCCCAAGAATGTCAGACCATTGTCGCGGAGAAACGCATCAATGCTGGTTAGCGACATGCGATGTTCCTGAACGTGGAAAAGCAAGTCGCGGCACGCACTGGTGCTATAGAAATCGGGAGACCTTAGTATGGCGCTAAGATCCTCGCTCTTGTCCAATTCCATCAAATGCTGCCGACACCGCCGGATTTCGTTGGCCGCCGCTCCGTAGCCCTGCCCTGCAATGAAGGCCCTGGCCTCAACGATGTTCCGTCGCGCTATTTCGCTGTAGAAGCCAAGTTTCATGAACCCGTCGGGGCGAAGCAAAGACAGGAGTATTCGCCATCCAGCCCAAGCGTCACCAAGGTGGTGCAACACTCCGACAGACTCGATCACGTCGAAGCTGAGATCGAGAGAAGTCAGTTTCAACAGGTCGGCTTGGGCGTACTCAATCGAGGTCAATCCCAGTTCGCGCGTCTTGCGTTTGGCGTAACTGAGACTGCTCATGCTGAGGTCGACCGCCAGAACACGCGCTGCCTGGAATTGCCGCGCCGCTAGGATTGAATGCTGCCCAGTGCCACAACCTGCAATCAGGACATCAATGCTGCCACTCCTGCTATGACGATCGAAAGCAGCGAGAGGAAACTGCTGGCACAAATACCCGACGATGTTGCTTGACCTTCCAACCGGCGCTGCCCTGACCCAGCGCGGGTAGGGGTTCTCCTCATATTGATTCTGAACCAGCAGGGACACATCATCCTCAATGTCAGTCAGCCGGGGAATCGTGGTGCGCAATTGCAGTTCTTCCGCGGGTTCGAGAATCTGTTGCAGCAGCACATCCATTACTGCCCCGGGCCATTCGGTATCCAATAGACGGGCCGCGTTTGGGAGAGTGCACAGCGGGAAGTAGGCCGCTACCGCTAGCAGCCAAGAGACTGGCACTTGAGCTTTGGCTTGCAGCGCTGCGATCAGCGAATCGCGCAAGCCAGCCGCTTTCCGGATTTCATCTTCGCTGTGTGCGAACACGTATTCATTGACAAAACACTGCCGGGCCAACGCACTGTAGAAACTCAAGGCCGCGCCAACCTCACCGGCTGAGTTCGTCATCCCGGTGGCCATGTCGAGCATGACACGCCGTGTCATGGTCAGAAAACGCTCCATCTCAATGTCGCATATCGGTGCCGAATCGAGCAGGGCGCACAGCAGGGGATCAGCCGCAAGACTGGCAAGGTCCTTTGCCCCCAATAGTTCTTGCGCCGACAGCTGCTTTGGCCAAGCACCTGCCGCCCGCGCTATGCACTCCGCGATGTTGGGGTTGAGCTTGACGAGTTGGGTGCTAACCCGCACCAGTTCATTTGGCCGACCCCATAGCTCGGTCAAGGCGCGAAGCATGAGGCTGCGGATATCGGCGTTGTCGTGCGTCCAGCGCAGGCGCTCGACACAGTCAACAAAGATGTTCTTGGCTTCCCCGGTCTCCTTGATCTCAAGGGATTGTCTGATGATGCCCAATGCCATAATGGATCTGCCCTGCGTATTGAGCAGGCGAGCGAGATTGTTAAACGCATCAGCGAACCGGGGCATGGTCTGCAGCGCGCGTCGGTAGCTGGCTTCGGCCTCGTCCAGCCGGCCAAGACGCTCGAGGGTGATGCCCAGGTTGTTGTGTGCCTCAGCGAAATCCGGCTCGATCTCCATCACCCGTCGGTAGCTCGCCTCGGCCTGGTCCAGCCGGCCAAGATCATGGAGGGTGGCCCCCCGGTTGCTGTGCGCCCCGGCGAAATCCGGCTTGATATCGAGCGCCAGTCGGAAGCAGTCCTCTGCCTCGTCCAGACGGCCCAGGTCCTTCAGGGTCTTGCCCAAATTGTTATAGGCCTCCGCGTACCCCGGCTTGATCCGTAACGCCTGTCGGAAGCTGGGTTCGGCTTCGTCCAACTGGCCCAGATCATGGAGAGTACTGCCCAGGTTGTAATGCGCCTCCGCAAAGTCCGGCTTGATCTTCAACGCCTGCCGAAGGCAGTGCTCAGCGGCGTCCAGCCTACCCATATCCCTGAAGATGTTGCCCAAGTTGTTATGCGCGCCAACAAAGCTGGGCTTGATCTCCAACGTCCGCCGGTAGCTGGCCGCGGCTTCTTCCAGCTGGCCCAGACCCCTGAGCGCAATGCCCAGGTTGTAATGCGCTTCAGCATAATCCGGTTTGATCTGTAGCGCGCGACGGAGGCTGGCCGCGGCGTCATCCAGACGGCGCATATCCTTGAGGGTGGTGCCCAGATTGTTATGGGCCTCGGCTAGATCGGGACTTGCCTCCACTGCACGTTGGTAGCTGGCTTCGGCCTCGGCCAACCGGCCCAGATCGTAGAGGGTCAGCCCCAGGTTGTAATGCGCCTGGGCGTCATTCGGCGACAGCGCCGCCGCTTTTTCCAAAGGCGCCAGCGCGTCTTCACCCCGCCCCATCTGCTTGAACGACGCACCCAATAACTTCCAGCCGAACCCGTGTTGAGGGTAGTGCACCGTAGTTTCATGGGCGAGGGCTGCCGCCTCCTTGTATCGCCCTTCGGTGAACAAAGCCACTAGACCATCTATTTCTTCAAGGCTGGGACCCTTTCCCTCGCGCGAGACAGATGCTCTGGAGGATGTATCCGCCCTCCTGCGTGTAGCCTTAAGCTTCTTCTTGCGCTGTTGCGGGAGGGGAGGGGAAATTGGCAGCGGCTCTCCGGGCGTTTGCGGAAATCCCGCATTTGTTTGGTCTGCGGCCGGTTCGCTGCCCAAACGTCCGGCCAGTGCATCTAATGCCTCCCCTTGTAATCCTTGCTGCCGCCCCGCCGCCATCGCCTGCCGCGCCGCATCGGTTTGACCCGCCTGCAGCAGCGCATCAATGTAGCTGAGCCAGTATTGGCCTTGAGCCGGGTTGGCATCCAGTGCTGCCTTGAAATGCGCCAGGCCGGCAGCGGGCTGCTTCACCTGCATCGCCAACACGCCCAGGTTGTGGTTCGCGTCGGGGTGATCTGGCTGGACCTGAAGAATGGAACGGTAGAGGCGCTCGGCGTCCTGTAGTTGGCCTGACCGATGGCAAGCGATGGCCTGCTGCAAGGCCTGCTCTACGGTCAGCGACTCGGCTTGCCGTGGAAGTGTAGGGTTGGACATTGCAAACATTATACTGACGGGGTGTTCTGCTTTGGGGCACGTGGCTCGCGCGAAAATGACTTGGATTTGTTGCCATGCGCCTTCTTTTCGTTCATCAGAACTTCCCCGGCCAGTTCAAACATCTGGCGCCAGCGCTGGCCGCCGATCGCGGTAATCAAGTGGTGGCCTTCACCATGCAGCGGGATGCGCCGGCTTCTTGGCGCGGCGTGCGGCTCGTCAGCTACCAGCACGCCCGTGGTACCACGCCGAAGATCCATCCCTGGGTCAGCGACGTTGAGACCAAGGTGATCCGCGGCGAAGCCGCCTTTCGCGCTGCGCTGGATCTGCGCGCATCGGGTTTCACCCCCGACGTCATCATCGCCCATCCGGGCTGGGGCGAGAGCCTGTTCCTGAAGGACGTCTGGCCCGACGCCAGGCTGGGCATCTACTGTGAGTTCTTCTATCACGCTCAGGGAGCGGACGTGGGGTTCGACCCGGAGTTTCCCGCCAACGATCCCGGCGAGCTGTGTCGCCTGCGGCTGAAGAACCTGAACAATCTGCTCCATTTTGAGATTGCCGATAGCGGCATTTCTCCCACGCACTGGCAGGCCAGCACCTTTCCTGAACGCTTCCGCAGCCGCATCGAAGTGATCCATGACGGCATCGACTGCGCGACCGTCGCGCCGAATCCTGCGGCGAGTCTGATGCTCAACGGGTCGCTCAAACTGACACGCTCTGATGAAGTCATCACCTTCGTCAACCGCAACCTGGAGCCCTATCGCGGCTACCATGTCTTCATGCGCGCGCTGCCCGAGATATTGCGCCGTCGCCCGCAAGCACGGGTGCTCATCGTCGGCGCGGATGATGTCAGCTACGGCGCCCGGCCGCCGGCCGGGACAACGTGGAAGAGCCTCTTCGCCAGTGAAGTGCGGCCGCAGATCAGCGATGCCGGCTGGGAGCGAGTGCATTTTCTCGGCCGCGTTCCCTACCCATACTTTGTCGCGCTGCTGCAGTTGTCCACGGTTCATGTCTATCTCACCTATCCCTTCGTGCTCTCCTGGAGCCTGCTCGAAGCCATGAGCGTCGGCTGCGCGATCGTGGCCAGCGATACCGCGCCGCTGCGCGAGGCGATACGCCATGACGAGACCGGGAGGCTGGTGGATTTCTTCGATGTGCCGGAATTGACGAACGAGGTCTGCGCCTTGCTGGACGACCCAGTGGCAAGGGCGCGGCTGGGTCGCGCGGCGCGCGAGTTCGCGCAAGCGACTTACGATCTCAGGTCGGGGTGCCTGCCGCGGGCTTTGCAATGGGTCGAGGAATTGGCAAGACGTCCCTAGTAAGAACTTCATATAGGAGTTTACTCATATAGGAAGCTGTGGTAGCATTTCCTATATGAATACCGTTCTCAGTATTCCGCTCAACACCTCGGACGACCAGGGCGCGCGGCTTGTCGCCCTGCAATCCGCCTTCGCCGAGGTCTGCAACGCCATCGCGCCGACAGTGCAGCAGACCCGCTGCTGGAACCGCGTGGCGCTGCATCACCTGGTCTATCACAGCCTGCGCGAGCGCTTCCCGCAACTGGGCTCGCAGATGGTCTGCAACGCCATCTACTCGGTGTCCCGCACCTGCCGCCTGGTGCTGCAACATCCCGCCAGCCCGTTCAACGTCGCCAAGCGTCCCGGGGAACCCCTGCCCCTGTTGAATTTCTCGCCCACCTCGCCCGTGTACTTCGACCGCCACACGCTGAGCCTGAAGGATGGGCAGCTATCGATGTATACCCTGGATGGCCGCATGCGCTTCCACCTCGACCTGAAGCCAGAAGACCTGGCGCGTTTCCGCGCCGACAAGCTGCGCGAGATCGTTCTGTCAAGGCTCCCCACCGGCTTCCAGCTGGCCTTCGTGTTTTCGTCGGAGGAGGCCGGTGGAATTCGCCCCGGCGAGGCACCGGCCGCTGATACATACTCGGGAGAGTTTCCCGAGTATTTGATCGTAATGCCGGGAGCGCCTCTCGCTCCCCAGGAACTTGGAGTCGTCGCATGAAGCCCACCGGTCTTCCTTCGGAACTGCGCGCCGCGCTGCTCGAGCAAAAGAAATTTTTCAAGAGCGCCATGTTCTTCAGCTTCTTCACCAATTTGCTGGTGATGGCGCCAACGGTGTACATGCTCGAAGTCTATGACCGGGTGGTCAACAGCCGCAGCGGGATGACCCTGGGCATGCTGACCCTGCTCGCCGTCGCGCTCTACGCCCTGATGGAATTTCTCGAGTGGGTGCGCGTGGAAGTCTTGCAGGTGGCATCCCGGAAATTCGACGCCCGGATGGGCGAACGCGTCTTCGACAGCATGTTTGAAGCCAACCTGCGCCGTGCCCCGGGCACCTCGATCCAGATCATCAATGACCTGCGCAACGTGCGCGAGTTTCTCGCCAGTCCGGCGTTGGTGGGCATCATGGACGTGCCCCTGGCCATGCTCTACATCGTGGTGATCTTCATGATCAACGCGACCATGGGCTTCATGTCGCTGGCTGGCGCGCTGGTGGCTGTGGCCCTCGCCTACCTGACCGAACGCGACAGCCAGCCGTCGCTCACCGCCGCCAATCGCAACGCCATCGCCGCGCAGAACTACGCCAACAACAGCCTGCGCAACGCCCAGGTGATCGAGGCCATGGGCATGCTGGGCGGCATACATCGCCGCTGGATGCAGAAGCAGCGAGACTTCTTGTTCACCCAGGCGCAGGCTTCCGACGCCGCCGGTGGTTATTCGGCGGTCTCCAAGTTCGTGCAACTCACCCAGTCTTCGCTGCTCCTCGGCGTGGGCTGCTGGCTGACCATCGAGGGCCGCTTCCCCGGCGGTGGCGGAATGGTGATCGTGGTTTCGGTGCTGGGCGGCCGCGTCCTCACGCCGATCACCCAGGTCATCGCCATGTGGAAGCAGGTCGTCAATGCGCGCGACGCCTATACCCGTCTCGACAATCTGCTGCGCGCCATCCCCGCCAAGCAATCGGGAATGTCCCTGCCACCGCCCAAGGGCCTGCTCACGGTGGAGCAGGTGATGGCGGCCGCACCCAATACCAACGTCGCCATCCTCCGCGGCGTCAGCTTCGCCGTACCGGCAGGACAGGTGTTGGCAGTCGTCGGGCCTTCGGCTTCGGGCAAGTCGACCCTGGCGCGCCTGCTGGTCGGCGTCTGGCCGACGGCGGGGGGCAAGGTGCGCCTCGACGGTGTCGAGGTGTTTCCCTGGAACAAGGCCGAGTTGGGGCCGCACCTCGGCTACCTGCCGCAGGACGTGGAACTTTTCGCCGGCACCCTGGCCGAGAACATCGCCCGCTTCGGCCACGTCGACATGGCCAAGGTCGAGGCGGCAACCCGGGCGGTGGGGGTGCACGAGGCGATCATGGCGCTGCCCAGCGGCTACGAAACGGACATCGGCGACGAGGGCTGCTTTCTCTCCGGTGGCCAGCGCCAGCGCGTCGGCCTGGCGCGCGCCATCTACGGCAACCCGCGCTTTCTCGTTCTCGACGAGCCCAACTCCAGCCTCGACGATGCCGGCGAGGTGGCCCTGGTACAAACGCTGCAGGCTCTGAAGGCGCTGGGCACGACCATCGTCCTCATCACCCATCGCACCAATGTCCTCGCCGTCGCCGACCTGATGCTGGTGCTGGTCGAGGGGCAGGCGACACTCTACGGTCCCCGCGATCAGGTGCTGGCGGCCCTGCGCGGGGAAACCCCGGCGGTGGCGTCGCCGTCCGCGACGGCCCAGGCCGCAACGGCCTAAAGAGGACACCATGAAAAAACCTTCCTTCTTCGAGCGCAGCGAGCTGGCGGCAACCCTCTGGCTGTTCCGCCGCGAGTTCATCGTCTGCCTGATATTCACCATGGTGGTGAACGTGCTGATGCTCACGCCCACCCTGTACATGCTGCAGGTGTTCGACCGAGTCCTTATCAGTCAGAGCGATTTGACCTTGATCGCGCTGTCCCTGGTGATGATGTTTCTCTTCGCCGTGATGGCCTTCGCCGAGTGGTCCCGCTCCCGTCTGCTGGTGCGCACCGGCGTCAAGCTGGACACGCAGCTCAATTCGCGGGTATTCAACGCCAGCTTCGAGGCCTATCTCAGCAAGTTCGGCGTCAATCCTGGCCAGCCCTTCGCCGACCTGACCAACATCCGCCAGTTCCTCACCGGCTATGGCCTGTTCGCTTTTCTCGATGCGCCCTGGACGCCGATCTATATCGCCGTCCTGTTCCTGCTGCATCCGCTCCTGGGCTGGCTCTCCATCCTCTTCTGCCTGATCTCGATAGGTCTTGCCTACCTCAGCCATCGCCTTACCCACCAGCAGCTCGACAAGGCGGGCGAGGCCGGCACGGAGGCGGTCCTGTACGTGCAGAGCAAGCTCAAGAACGCCGACGTCATCGAATCCATGGGTATGCTCGGCGACCTGCGGCGGCGCTGGCAGACCCGCCATCAACGCCACCTGGGCCTGCATCAACAGGCCCAGAACCTGAGCCAGCGCATGCAGGCGCTCTCCAAGTTCCTGCGCTACACGCAGAACTCCCTGGCCCTTGGGGCTGGCGCCCTGCTGGCCATCAAGGGCGAGTTGACGGTCGGCGGCATCATCGCCTCCAACATGATGATGAACCGCGCCACCCAGCCAGTGGACATGATGGTGGTGCAATGGAAGTCCTTTCTCGCGGCACGCAAGTCCTTCGAGCGCCTGGAGACCCTGCTGTCCAAGCATCCCGAGCGCGACGCCGGCCTGGTGCACGCCGCACCGCAAGGCCATCTGCGCATCGAGAATCTCGTCGCCACCGCGCCGGCGCGGACGCAGCCGATATTGAAGGGGCTCAGCGCCGATTTTCCCGCCGGCGAGACGATGGCCATCATCGGTCCTTCGGGCTCGGGCAAGTCCACACTGGCGCGCGCCCTGGTGGGGATCTGGCCGAATCTGAGCGGCCGGGTGTTGATCGACGGTGAACCCATCGAGAGTTGGGACCGCGAGGAGCTGGGGCCCTTCCTCGGCTACCTGCCCCAGGACATCGAGCTGTTCGAGGGCAGCATCGCCGAGAACGTCGCCCGCTTCGGCGAAATCGATCCGGGAAAAGTGATCGCCGCCTGTCAGCGCGCCGGGGTGCACGACATGATCCTGCGCCTGCCGCGCGGCTACGATACCTCGATCGGCGAGGCCGGCAGCCTGCTCTCCGGCGGCCAGCGCCAGCGGGTGGGCCTGGCCCGCGCCATGTACGGTGATCCCAGCGCGATCGTGCTCGACGAACCCAACTCCAACCTTGACGAAGCCGGAGAGACCGCGCTGGTCAAGGCCGTGCAGGATCTCAAGGCGCAGGGCAAGACCGTCATTCTGATCACCCACCGCATGAACATCATCGGTGTCGCCGACCGCATCATAGTCATGAACGACGGGGTCATCGCCCACTGCGGGCCGGCAAAGGAATTCATCGCCACCATGGCCGCCCGGGCCCGTCAGGCCACTGCTAGTGCTGCAGCAACGGCGCAACCGGCTTGATAGCGCATTTACGATAGGACAAAATCATGGCACTTCGCAAACTTCTGGGTAACCTCAAGCCGGTCGCCGTCCAGACCACGGCGCCGGCCGTCGAGGGCGAACTGGTACTACCCTCCGATACCCGCGCCCCGGCCCGCCTGGGGCTCTGGGTGCTGGGCCTCAGCTTCGGCGGCTTCCTGCTCTGGGCGGGCGTGGCACCCCTCGACGAAGGCGTGCCGGCGCAGGGCATGGTGACGCTGGACACCAAGCGCAAGGCGGTCCAGCACCCGCAAGGCGGCATCGTGCGCGAGGTCCTGGTGAAGGAAGGTCAGTCCGTCAAGAAGGATGACCCGCTGCTGCGCCTCGACGATTCCACGGTGCAGGCCAATTATGAGGCCGTGCGTCAGCATTACCTGACGCTGCGCGCCATGGAAGGGCGCCTGGTTGCCGAGCAGACCGGCGCCTCCAAGATCAGCTTTCACCCGGACCTGCTGGGCAAGGATGATCCCCAGATCAGGCAGACGACCAACAACCAGCAGCAACTGTTCCAGTCGCGGCGCCAGTCCTTGGCGGCGGACATGCAGGCGATGCAAGAGTCGATCCACGGTCAGCAGGCGTCCATCCAGGGCTATGAAGGGGTGCTCAAGAACCGCAACGCGCAACTGGAGTTCGTCCAGGAGGATCTCAAGGGCTTGCGCGACCTGGTCAAGGAAGGCTATGCCCCGCGCAGCAAGCAGTTCGAGCTGGAGCGCATGGCCGCCGAGACCATGGGCTCGATCGCAGAGTTGCAGGCCAACGTCATGCGTTCGCGCGCTGCGATCGCCGAGATGAAAATGCGCGTCATCCAGCGCACCCAGGAGTACCGCAAGGAGGTCGATTCTCAGCTCTCGGATGTGCGCCGCGAGGTTCAGGCCGACGCCGACAGGTACAAGGCCGTATCAGAAGAAATGGGACGCACCGTCATCCGCGCCCCGGCGGAGGGGCAGGTCGTGGGACTGTCGGTGCAAACCGTAGGTGCGGTCATCGGCGCAGGACAAAAGCTGATGGACATCGTGCCCGACCATGAGACCCTGCTGCTCGAGGCGCGCATCCCGCCGCACATGATAGACCGTGTGCATTCCGGCCTGGAGACTGATGTGCGCTTCTCTTCCTTCGCCCACTCGCCTTCGCTGGTGGTGCAGGGCAAGGTCGAATCGGTGTCGGCCGACCTGATCGTCGAGCAACTACCGAACGTCATGCCCTATTATCTGGCGCGCGTATCGGTGACGCCGGAGGGTATGAAAGAATTGGGTGGGCGCCAACTGCAGGCGGGCATGCCTGCCGAGGTGGTGATCAAGACCGGCGAGCGCACCATGCTCACCTACCTACTGCATCCGCTGATGAAGCGGATGGCGGCTTCGATGAAAGAGGAATGAGACGTGAAGCCCTGTCATTTCCATCTGCCATTCCCCGCCTGGAGCAAGGGCGCGACGCTCCTCGCCGGAGCCCTGGCTTGCCTGGCGCCGCCAGTCCACGGCCTCGATCTCGTGCAGAGCTACCGTCTGGCGCTGACCCAGGATGCCGGCTATCAGGCCGCGCGTTCGGAGACAGCCGCGAATCGGGAAACTGAACCTCAGGCGCTCGCGCAGTTGCTGCCCAATGTCTCTGGCAGCCTTACCCGTACCCAGAACAGCACCGACAGCGACGTGCCCGGATTTCTTGGCGCGCGCGCGCAGAGCCACCAGGACTATTTCAGCTCCAGCTACGTCTTGTCTGTACGCCAGCCGCTCTACCGCAAGTACAACTTCGCGCAATATAGGCAGGCGAAGTCGCAGGTCGCGAGCGCCGAGGCCTCTCTGGAAAAGAGTTTGCAGGACCTGCTGGTACGCCTCTCCGGCACCTATTTCGACGCGCTGATGGCGCAGGACCAGATGGCTCTGATTCTGGCGCAGAAAGAGGCCTACGCTGTGCAGCTGCAGGCGGTCAAGCGCGCTTTTCAAGTCGGCCAAGGCACGCGCACCGACATCGACGATGCCCAGGCCCGATATGACATGATCCTGGCGCAGGAGTTGGAGGCCAGCCAGAATCTCGGCTACACGAAACGCCAGTTGTCGGTGATCGTCAATCAACCGGTGAATGATCTGGCTCGACTCAATCCGGCGCGCATGGAACTCGTTGCCCCGATACCGGCAAGTCCGGAGGAATGGATCGCCCGCGGCGAAGATGTCAATGCCGAACTGCGCGCCATGCGCGCCAACGTCGAGTCGGCCAAGCAGGAACTGGAGAAGGCGAGAGCCGGCCATCATCCCACCGTCGATCTGATCGCGCAGCGCAGCCGCAGCCAGAGCGAGAACAACAACACCATCAACCAGCTGTATCTGACCTCGATGGTCGGCCTGCAGGTGAATGTTCCGCTCTTCGCCGGCGGTTACTCGATATCGCAGGAGCGCCAGGCGCTGGCGAACATCGAGCGGTACCAGCAGCTCTACGAAGGCCGGCGGCGCGAGGTGAATCAGCAGATTCGCAAGGAGTTCCAGAACGTCGCCGAGGGTGTGCTCAAGGTCAGAGCGCTGGAACAGGCCGAACGCTCCGCCGACCAGGCGGTGTTTTCCAACCAGAAGGGCTTCCAGGCGGGCATGCGCACCCTGGTGGACATTCTCAATGCCCAGCAACAGCGGGTCAACGTGCGCCGCGACCTGGCGCAGCAGCGCTACATATACCTGATGGCCAGGGTGCGCCTGCAGGGCCTGGTGAATTCTCTCGATGAAAACGAGATCACGCTGATCAACAGCTGGCTGTCGGACTCCCCAGGTGCAGCGCCGGCCGCGCCGCTCGCTGCAAACTAGAGCGCTTCATGCGAAAGCGGGATACTTATGCAATTGCAGATTTCCTACGACGCAGCCGAAGACCGACTGCTGCTGACCCTGGCCACGGCTGATCGTCGCGTCGGCCTCTGGCTGACGCGACGCCTTACCGCCATGCTCTGGCAAGTTCTGTGGCAGCGGGCCGGTTCATCGGTCGACGCCGGCGTGACGAGCACGGCCAAGGAATGGGTGTTGCGCCTGAAGCAGGACAGGGCACGGCAAGCCCAGGAAGTCACACAGGAGCCGCGCCTGCAGACGGGCAGCCCACCGCTGCTGGTAACCACGCTGCAATACGGCCCCGGAGACAAGGGCGGCCACCTCCTGAGCTTGCTCGATGCGACGGGCAAGGGCGAGGTTCTGACGCTCGACGACGACAGCCTCTACGGCCTGATCCGCCTGCTCGACGATACCCTGACCAGCAGCGAGTGGAGCCTCGATCTATGGCGCCCTTTGTCGGCGGCGACAGGCGATTCGGCGTCATCGCCGGTGGTGCACTGAGGCCCGAAGACTTTTCTCCCTGGAACATTATTCGCTATGAAACAGACCTTCGCTCTTCTTTGCCTTGCTTTTCTCACGGCCTGTGGGGGGGCCGGCAGCACGTCGACAACCGTCACCGACATCCAGGGGAAAAATCTCAATTATGGCGTGAGGGCAGAATTCGCTTTTTTCGGGAGCTATCTGGACAACAAGGGGATAAGCGCAAACGTCCCGAACTGCGCCGGACAGTCCCCTGCCTTCATATCGCCTGTCCATCAGGTGCTCACATGTACCGTCACGGCCATAGGTGACCTCAACGTCCAGGTTCTCGATGGAGCAGGAGCGGTAATCTTCTCGAAGACCTTCACGGTTCCGGCTCCACAAGTGGCTCTTGTCACCTCGATGGGGAGCATCGTTGTCGATCTTGACCCCGCCGCCGCCCCCTTGAGCGTCAACAATCTCCTGAAATACGTGCAAGACGGCTTTTATTCCAACACGATCTTTCACCGCGTCATCGCTGGTTTCGTCATTCAGGGCGGCGGATTTACGGCTGGGCTGGCCGCACAGCCCGGAGGACTGGCGCCGATTCCCCTCGAATCCAATAATGGCTTGACCAACCTGCGCGGCACGATTGCGATGGCGCGGACCAGCGACCCCAACTCGGCTACGTCACAGTTCTACTTCAATCTGGCCGACAACCACTTTCTGGATTACCAGGACGCCAACAACCCCGGCTACGCCGTATTCGGAAGGGTCGTCCAGGGTCTGGACGTCATGGATGCGATCGGTGCAGTTCCGACGAACGCCGTGAATGGAGTGCCCGACATCCCGGTAAGCGACGTTGTGGTGAGAACTGCTTTACGGCTTCAGTAATGCTCAACGAGGATTGATCCATGTCCGAAGAAACAACGAACAAGTATTACGCCTTG
>Ga0172380_10003708_pt1 | contig 20583 bp, 26 predicted proteins | sample Leawe162metaG_FD_119747 | JGI IMG/M metagenome (GOLD analysis project Ga0172380, IMG submission 119747) | Leachate microbial communities from a municipal landfill in Southern Ontario, Canada - Leachate well 162 metaG | ecosystem: Engineered > Solid waste > Landfill > Unclassified | place... | reverse complement strand
GTCTCCAAATCTCTCCCCGAACTTCATTTCCACGGAGGTCCGATGGCCCGCGCACCACTGCGCCCCGTCGCCGCCGGCGAGAAGGCCCCGGCCAAGAAGGCGCCGCGCACGGTCACGGATGCCGCCGACAACGGCACGACCCGCGAGCTGCTGGTCGCCATGCGGACCCGCATCGCCAAGGCGGTCGAGGACCCGAACACGCCGGCGCGTGATCTCGCCGCGCTGACCAAGCGCCTGGTCGAGGTTGTCCGCGACATCGAGGCGATCGACGCACGTGCGGAGCAGGAGGGCGGCGCTAGTGGCGACGTCCAAGACGGAGCGTTCGACGCCTCGGCTGTCTGAGGTCGCTCGGCACGTGGTCATCCCGCGAGGGATCGTCACGACGTCGTGGCCGCGGGTGGTTGCGAAGTGTGCCGAGCTCGGGGTCGAGTTCGACTCCTGGCAGCACGGCATCGGCTCGGCTGCGCTCGGCAAGCGGGAGGACGGCAAGTACGCCGCGACCGTCGGCGGCGTGGTCCTCTCGATCCCCCGACAGGTCGGCAAGACGTTCCTGGTCGGAATGATCGTGATCGCGCTGTGCCTGCTGCATCCCGGCCTCACCGTGCTCTGGACGGCGCATCGCACAAGGACTGCGACCAAGACTTTCCACACGCTCAAGGGCATGACCGAACGCACGAAGGTCAAGCCGCTGATGCTCGACCCGCGGCTGTCGAACGGCGAGCAGGAGATCCGGTTCCGCAACGGGTCGGTCATCATGTTCGGCGCCCGTGAACAGGGCTTCGGTCGAGGCTTCGACGAGGTCGATGTCGAGGTGTTCGACGAGGCGCAGATCCTGTCGGAGAAGGCGCTTGAGGACATGGTGCCGGCGACGAACCAGTCGCGGCAGCCGTCCGGCGCGCTGCTGTTTTTCATGGGCACCCCGCCACGCCCGACGGACCCGGGCGACGAGTTCGCCAACCGTCGCGCCCGTGCGATCAAGGGCGACGACCCGGACACCCTCTACGTCGAGTTCAGCGCCGACGACGACGCGAACCCTGACGACCGCGAGCAGTGGGCGAAGGCTAACCCGTCGTTCCCGTCGCGTACGCCCATCGAGTCGATGAAGCGGATGCGGGCGAATCTGACCGATGATGCGTCGTTCCTGCGCGAGGCGCTGGGCGTGTGGGCTGTCGACGACGATGCGGCGATCCCGTATCGCGCGTGGGTGGCGTGCGCAGACGTCGAGTCCGCAGCGTTCGGCCTGGTCGCGTTCGGCATCGACGTGTCGCCCGATCGGTCGCGCGCCTCGATCTCGGTCGCGGGCAAGCGCGAGGACGGCAAGCGGCACATCGCCGTGATCGACGCCCGCCCTGGCGTGGACTGGATCGTGCCTCGCTGCGTCGAGCTGCAAGTGCATTCCCCGGTCGCGTTCGCTCTCGACCCAGCCGGCCCTGTCGGCTCCCTGATCCAACCTCTGCGCGACGCGGGCATCGACGTCGTCGAGGTCACCGTCCGTCCGTTGACGCAGGCGTGCGGTCAACTCCACGACCTCGTGATGTCCGGCGAGATCGCTCACCGCGACGAGGGCCTGCTCAACGACGCCGTTGCTGGTGCCGCTCGCCGCAACGTGGGTGAGGCGTGGGCGTGGAAGCGCCGCGACGCCCGTACCGACATCACTCCGCTGTACGCCGCGACGGTCGCCCTGTGGGCGTTCGGCGAGGCCGACAAGCCCGCCGATCCGGGCGTTTGGTTCATCTAGGAGGACCCGTGCCGCTGGCCCTGTTCTGCCTCGGCGTCACGGCTGCCCTCGTCGGTATCGCCCTCCTGTCGATCCCTGCCGCGCTCATCGTCGGTGGCGTCGCCGGCGCATGGGTTGCCCTGTACGTCGACCTCAAGGCACTGCTGAAGGGCGGTAGCAAGTGAGCCGCCTCATCGACCGCGTGCGCGCATCGCGTGCGCTGCCCGTGCCCGCAGACCCGCTGTACGGGTACATGCAGCAGACGTACGCGAAGGACGGACTCGAGTCGGTCCTACCGACGTTCCAGTCCTACGCACAGGAGGGCTACCAGGGTAACGGCGTCGTCTTCTCGCTGATCCTGGCGCGCATCTCCCTGGGCTCTGAGTGCGAGTTCAAGTTCCAGGACAAGACGACGAAGCGCATCTTCGGTTCGCCGGCGCTGTCACTGCTCGAGAACCCGTGGCCGTCGGGCACGACGGGTGAGCTTCTGGCGCGCATGATCCAGGACGCCGACCTCGCGGGTAACGCGTTCGTCCGTCGGGTGTCCGCTGACCGCCTCGAGCGACTGCGCCCCGACTGGGTAGACATCGCGTCGGAGGAGGACCCGGCGACGGGTGCGTGTGAGGTCATCGGCTACGTCTACTGGCGCGGCGGGCGGCTGCACAACGAGCCCGAGGTCTACCTCGTCGGCGAGGTCGCGCACTGGTCGCCCATCCCGGACCCGCTCGCCGAATGGCGCGGCATGTCGTGGCTGACGCCCGTCGTGCGTGAGATCAACTCCGACGCGGCGATGACGGTCCACAAGGGCAAGTTCTTCGAGAACGCCGCAACGCCGAACCTCGTCATCCGGTACGCGACGAAGCTCGCACCCGAGCAGGTCGTGACGCTCCGCGACCGCTGGCAGGCCCGTTTCGGCGGACCCGACAACGGGTGGAAGACGGCGATCCTCGACGAGGGCGCGGACCTCACGGTGGTCGGCAACTCGTTCGAGCAGATGTCCTTCACCGCAGTGCAGGCCGCGGGTGAGAACCGCATCGCTTCGGCGGCAGGCGTGCCCGGCATCGTCGTCGGCTTCAAGGAAGGCTTGAGCGCGGCGACGTACTCCAACTACGAGCAGGCCATGCGTCGGTTCGCTGACGTGACGATGCGCCCGCTGTGGCGTTCGGCTGCGGCCGCGCTGGCGAAGCTCGTGGATGTCCCGGTCGGTGCGCGGCTTTGGTACGACGTCGGCGGTATCGCGGCGCTGCGCCAGGGCGAGAAGGACCGCGCCGAGACGGCGCAGATCTACGCCGCCGCAGCGATGAACCTCATTAACGCGGGCTATGTGCCCGACTCCGTCACCGCTGCCCTGACCTCCGGCGACATGACGCAACTCACCCACACGGGCGCAATCCCCACGGCCCTGTACCCCGAGGGCCGCGTGCCCATCACCGGAGGTAAGCCCGCATGACCGACACCCTGTCCCGCGCCTTCGCGGGCGATCTCGAGGTGCGGGCCTCGGGCGACGGACGCATCATCGGCGGCATCGTCGTCCCCTACGAGCGGACGGCGCGCGTGTCCGACGGCGGCCCGTCGTACTCCGAGCAGTTCCAGCGTGGCGCGTTCTCCAAGACGCTCAGCGAGCGCGGCGACCGGGTCAAGTTCCTGTCGCAGCACAACGCCCGGACGAACCCGCTCGGCACCGCCATCAAGGATTCCTGGCGCGATGACGCTGCGGGCCTCTACGGCGAGTTCCGGGTGTCCAAGACGCAGGCCGGAGACGAAGCCCTCGAGCTCGTCCGCGACGGCGCCCTCGATTCGTTCTCGGTCGGGTTCACCCCGGTCAAGCACGAGAAGCGTAGCGGCACCGTCGTCCGCACCGAGGTCCGCCTCAACGAGGTTTCCCTCGTCACGTTCCCCGCATACGAGGACGCCCGCGTCCTCGCCGTGCGCGAAGCCCTCGCCGCCTTCGGCGAGGACGACACCGAGGAGCTGCGGCGCATGGTCGCCGAAGCCCTCGACCTGACCCCTGCCACCACTGACGACGGTCAGTCGGAGCGGACGCACGACAACGACGACGAGCCGGCCAGCGCCACTCCCGCCGCATCCCCCTCCATTCGTCACCTGCGCAAGATCGCGCGGGAGAAGGGCATCATCTGATGTCGCACAACATTCAGGCGCTGGGCGAGAAGGTCGAGGCGCTTCGCGCTGAGATCGTCGAGCTCGACGCCATCGAGGCTCCCACCGAGGAGCAGGCCGCGCGCTTCGACGCCGCCATCACCGAGTTCGACGCCGCCAAGGCCGACTACGACAAGGCGACCGAGCGCGCCGCCAAGGTCGAGTCCGTCCGCGAGGCTGTCGTCTCCGGCACCGCCAAGACCGAGCGCGCGTTCCACGCCCCGAGCGTGAGCGTCAAGCGCGACGTCCACGCCGACATGGATGCCGTGGCCCGTGGCTACGTCAGCCCCGACGAGATGGTGTCCCGCGCCCTCACCGCGATCGAGGAGACCGCCATCCGTGGCATCTCCGACGCCGCGAAGGAGCGCGCCACCGAGCTCGCCGAGTCCGACCCCAGCATCGCCCGCCACATCCTCCTGACCGGTTCGCCGGCCTACTTCTCGGCGTTCAAGAAGTACCTGCGTTCGCCGCAGATGTTCCAGGCCATGCTCACCCCGGAGGAGGCCGACGCGTTCGCTCGTGCGTCGCTCAGCAACACCGCCGCCAACGGTGGGGCGACCAACCCGTGGCTGCTCGATCCGACGGTCATCCTGACGAACTCCGGCGCGGTCAACCCGTTCCGTGCGCTCGCCACGATCGTCACCGGCACCACCGACAAGTGGAACGGCATCACCTCCGCCGGCGTCACCGCCGAGTGGCTGGGTGAGGGCTCCGCTGCTGCGGACGCCAGCCCGACCGTCGCCTCGCCGCAGATCCCCGCGTTCAAGGGCGCCGCGTACATCGACGCCACCGTGGAGCAGCAGGGCGACGGCCAGCTCGTCTCGCAGCTGCCGCGCCTCATCGCCGACGCGAAGGACCGCCTCGAGGCGACCGCCTTCGCGACCGGCAACGGCACCACGCAGCCCGAGGGCGTCGTCACCGGCGTCGGTGCTGTCACCGCGTCGCGCATCAGCCCGACCACCGGTGGTCAGTTCGCCGTCGCGGGCGCGCTCGTCGACGTGTTCAAGGTCGCCAACGGGCTCAGCCCGCGCAGCGCCGCGAACGCGTCGTGGGTCGGCAACAAGACGGTGTTCAACACCATCCGTCAGGCCGCGATGGCGCAGAACTCGGCGAACTCCGTGTGGACCGACGGTGCCCTCGGCACCCCGTCCTCGCTGCTCGGTTCCGGCACCTACGAGGCGTCGGCGATGGACAGCACCTACACCACGTCGAGCAACATCCTGCTTGCTGGTGACTTCAAGGCCGGTTACTACATCTACGACCGCGTTGGCGTCGAGATGCAGTACATCCCGGTCGTGATCGACCAGGCGACGGGCCGTCCCAACGGTAAGTCCGGCTGGTTCACCTACTGGCGGACGGGCGCTGAGGTCGTCGACCCCAACGCGTTCCGCCTGCTGCGCCTCTAGTCGCAGCCTCTCGAACGTCCGGCCCCACCGTCCCGCAGCGGTGGGGCCGGACTCGGTAGACCCCCATCCTCTGCGGGAATCCTCTGCGGGAGCACTCATGACCATGTGTGTCCTCGTCCCTTCGCGGGGACGTCCGAGCAACATCGCAAGGCTGGCCGAGGCGTGGTTCACCACCGGCGCCGAGGCTGAACTCGTCGTGCTGATCGACAGCGATGACCCGGAGCTCGGCGGCTACGTGGGCCTTGCCGACGACTACGAGTTCACGCTCATCGCTGGTGAGCCGTCGCGCATCGGCCCGATCCTGAACCGTCACGCCGCGGACTACGCCACGCAGTACGACGTCGTCGGCTTCATGGGCGACGACCACCTGCCGCGCACCGAGGGCTGGGACATCACGCTCGAGGCTGCTGCTGGTCGCTGGGGCGTCGCCTACGGCAACGACCTGTTGCAGGGCGCGAACCTCGCCACTGCCGTGTTCATCGGCTCTGGCATCGTGGGCACGCTCGGCTACTTCGTGCCGCCGGGCCTCAAACACCTCTACTTCGAGTCGCCGTGGATGTCGTGGGGCCGCGCGCTCGGGTCGCTCACGTACCTCGACGACGTCGTGATCGAACACCTGCACTACATCAACGGCAAGGCCGAGCAGGACGACCTGTACCGCGAGGTCAACGACTCGTCGATGTACGCACACGACGGCGCCCGCTGGTCGGACTACGCCAACGGCGGCGAGCTCGCGGACGACTGCGCGCGGCTGATCGCGGCTCGGGATGCAGCATGACCCGCCAGCGACTGCGGCCCGCGTACACGCCGGCGGAACTCGCCAACGTCTACCAGCAGCCGCATGATGCGAACCGCTGGCCCGACCACATCGAGCGCGTCCAGCGCTCCATCGACTTCATCCGCAAGGATCTCGGCCCGGTTGACCGCGCGGCGGACCTGTCGTGCGGTAACGGCGCGATCATCGACGGCATCGAGGCGAACGTCCGCATCAAGGGCGACTTCGCTCCGGGCTACCCGATCACCGGCCCGATCGAGCGGACCCTGTCAGGCATCGACCCGGTTGACCTGCTGATCTGCTCCGAGACGCTTGAGCACTTGGACGACCCCGACAACGTCCTCGCCATCGCACGCCAGAAGACCCGCGCGATCTTCATCTCTACACCGATGGGCGAGGCCACCGACGACAACCCCGAGCACTACTGGGGATGGGGCCTCGACGACATCGCCGAGATGCTGACCAAGGCGGGCTTCCAGGACCTGCACCTCCAGGTGCTGCCTCTGGGCTACTACACGTTCCAGCTGTGGACTGCGTCGTGAAGCGCGCGCTGATCTCGGGCGCGTCGGGCTTCGTCGGTCGTCACTTCTCGGCCCGCCTCGAGCGGGACGGGTGGGACGTCACGGGGTTCGACATCGCGGACTATGTTCCCCGCGACGCGGTCGACTGGTTCCGCATGGACGGTTCGCGGTACGACCTGCTGGTCCACTGCGCCGCGAACGTCGGCGGGCGCATGAAGATCGACGGCGATCCGCTGTGGGTGGCGCACAACCTGGCGGTCGACGAGGCCGCGTTCCGGTGGGCTGTTCGCACGAACACGCCGGTCCTGTACTTCTCGTCGTCGGCTGCGTACCCAATCCACCTCCAGTCGCGGGGTGATCGGCGCCACCTGCGCGAGTACATGGTCAACCTTGCCGAATACCTCGGCTCGGGTGACGCGTTCGCCGACTCCGCAGCAGACAACACCTACGGCCTCGCCAAGCGCGTCGGCGAATACCTCGCCGACAAGGCCCGCGAGATGGGCGCGACGATCTCCATCGTCCGACCGTTCTCGGGCTACGGCACTGACCAGTCGCTCGACTACCCGTTCCCGTCGTTCATCGACAGGGCGAAGCGCCGAGCCGACCCGTTCGACGTGTGGGGCGACGGCACGCAGACGCGCGACTTCATGCACATCGACGACATCGTCCAGGCGTGCCTGAACATCGTCGAGGCTGGCGAGTCGCGCCCGGTCAACCTCTGCACCGGCGTGCCCACCTCGTTCCTCGAGTTGGCCGCTGCGTGTGCTGCCGCTGTCGGGTATGAGCCGACGGTCGTCACGCACCCGGACAAGCCAACGGGCGTCCACTACCGCGTCGGAGATCCGACGTTCATGCACGAGTTCCACACCCCCCGGATCACGTTGGCCGAGGGCATCCTGCGGGCGGTCACGGCATGAGCAACAAGCAGAAGGTCCAGCGCGCCCTACGGGAGAACGCAGCGGCGCAGCCCACCGTGGCCGTCGGCTACCTGTACGGGCAGGACGTCGCGGCAGGGTTCGCCAACTCGATCGGCGCCCTGCTGTGGGCGCAGGGGATGCGGCGCGACCGCACCCTCGTGACCGACGTACTGGCTGAGGCGTGCGGCGTCAACGTCGCCGGCGGACGCAACCGCATGATGGTCCGGTTCCTGACCGAGACCACCGCGGACTGGCTGCTCACCCTCGACGCGGACATGACGTTCAAGCCGGACCTGCCGGACGCGCTGCTCGCCATGGCAAACCCGGACCCCGACGCGGAGCACTACGCGCCCATCGTCGGCGGACTGTGCTTCGGGGTGGACGACGGCAAGTTGTTCCCGACGATGTACGACTTCATCGCGGACGACGACGGCAAGCCGCGCACCGTCCGCTACGAGGCGTTCCCCGCCGACACGATGTTCCAGGTCGGCGCTACGGGTGCTGCCTGCCTGCTCATCCACCGCAGCGTGGTGGAGGGCATCGCGGCGAAGGGGTTTGACCCCGTCTACCCATGGTTCCAGGAGACGCAGCTCAGCGGCGAGCGGTGCGGGGAGGACATCACGTTCTGTCTACGCGCTCACCACTGCGGCTTCCCGGTGTACGTCAACACCGCCGTGGACATCGGCCATCAGAAGGCCCACGTCCTGACCCTCGATCAGTACCGCGCGCAGCGCGCAGCGGTCGGCAAGTCCGCCGACATCGCCACGAACACTAAGGATGCGTAATGGCTGGCACTTGGAACTGGTACGGCGCGGGGCTCCTCGCCGCTGTGACCGGCTCGATCGACCTGAACACAGACACGTTCAAGATCATGCTCACGACCTCCACCTATACCCCGGTGAAGGACACGCACGACTTCCGCGACGACGTGACGAACGAGGTCAGCGGCACGGGCTACACCGCCGGCGGCGCGACGCTGTCGGGTGTGTCGGTGACGTACGACTCGGCGTCGGACCAGGTGCAGATCAGTTGGACGGACCCGACGTGGACGACGTCGACGATCACGGCCCGGACGGCGGTGATCTACAAGTCGCGCGGTGGTGCCTCCAGCGCCGACGAACTGCTGGCGTACTGCACGGAGGCGTCCGACATCACGTCGACGGGTGGCACGTTCACCGTCGACCTCCCGGCCCCGACCCTGTACATCGACTGCACCTGATCCCTTCCGTTCTACACCGCGAGGGGTGAGTCGTGGCGATCACGCATCGCGCATCCACCGGCCTCGCCGCTGGAACCACCACGACTGGTGGCGCGTTCACCCTGCCGACCGGGCACACGACCGACGACCTACTGCTCGCGTGGCTGGGCATGAAGGCGTACACGGTCACCGTGTCGTCGGGCACCTTGACAACGGACTACACCGCGCTCGGCAACAAGACGTCGGGCACGGTCGCGAACGGTGTCGGGGTCGGCTCGACGCACACCTACGCGTACTACCGCGTGCACGACGGCTCCGAGACTGCCCCGGCCTGCACGCTGTCTGCTGCACCGTCGCCGTCGATGAAGGCGATGTCGGCGTACTCGAAGGACAACGCGGGCGCGTGGGACATCGCGTCGGCGACGGGTGCGGACACGTCGGCGTCGGGCACGTCTGTTTCGATCGCGTCGGATTCGACGATCGACCTCGCGGTCGGCGACGTGCTCGCCATTGTCGTGTCTCTGCCAGACGACACGGCGACGATGGCGACCAGCCTTGCGCTGTCAGCGACGGGGATCACGTTCGGTGCGATCACCGAGCGGTTGCCCACCAACGGCACCACGTCCGGCAACGACGCCGCGATGCACGTGTTCGAGGCCGAGGTCACCGCTGGGTCTGGCACGGTCACCGTCACTCTGTCCGGCACCAACACCAACTCGGGCGAGTCTGAGGCTGCCGCCGTGTTCGTGCGGCTCCGCGAGCCCGCGGCGTCCGGCGACGCGACGTTCACAACGTCGGCGGGTGCCGCGCTCGCCAACGGTGGCAGCACCTCGTTCACCGGTGGCGCGGGCTTCACGTCCACCGCCGGTGCGGCACTCGCCAACGGCGGGTCGTCGACCCTCACGGCGGGCGCGGCGTTCACCACGAACGCCGGAGCAGCCGTCGCACAGGGTGGCAGCACCACCGCCACCGGTGACGCCACCTTCGGCACCACCGCAGGCGCTGCGACCGCACAGGGCGGTTCGTCGTCGTTCAGCGGCGGCGCTGTCGACGGCACGTTCACCACCACGGGCGGGTCCGCCACCGCCAACGGCGGGAGCACCGCCTTCACGGGCGGCGCTGGCTTCACCACCACGGCAGCATCCGCGCCCGCACAGGGTGGGTCGTCCGCGTTCACGGGCGACGCCTCGTTCACCACGAACGCGGGTGCCGCAACCGGCTCCGGTGGGTCGTCCACCTTCGCCGGTGGTGCGGGCTTCTCGACGGCGTCGGGTGCGGCTCTCGCGTCCGGTGGGTCGTCCGCCTTCACCGGCGGCGGCGCGTCATCCTCACCCACAGTCGAGGCGTCCGCGACCTCCACCGGCGACGCCGGTTCGGTGTCGATCACGCAGGCGCAGATCGCGGGCGTCACTACCGGTGATCTGCTCGTCGCCCTCGTGTCGGCGGTCGACCCGTTCGACCGTGCCGCGTACATCGCCACCCCCTCCGGGTGGACACAGGTTGTCGAGGCTGGCGCAGCGACCGACGGCTACGTCGCCGGGCTGCATCTGTTCACCCGCGCGTGGGACTCGGGCGACGGAACGTACACGTTTACCGACAGTTCGGGCACCGCCCCCTACATGACCGCCGAGGTGCTGGTCGTCCGGGGCGGCGACACCGGCACCCCGACCGGGACGCCCGCGAGCTCGTCCGGCACCGGCACCACCGTCACCGTCCCGTCCGTGACCGCCACGGCTGACAGCCTCCTTGTCGGGGGCGCGCTCCAGTACGGCACGACGACGGCGTACTCGTCGACCGGCACGATGACCTCGCAGGCAACCACCTCTGAGGCCAACGCACCGTCGCGCACTGTCATCGCATCCGAGGACATCGCGTCCGCCGGTGCGACCGGCACGCGAACGTTCACCGCCGGTGCCGCTGGGTCCGGGTGGGTGTCGTTCTCCGTCGCCGTGAACGCGGCCAGCGGTGTCGTCAACGGCACCTTCACCACCGCTGCGGGGTCCGCCCTGGCTTCCGGTGGCGCAAGCACGTTCACCGGCGGCGCAGGTTTCACCACGACCGTCGCGGCAGCCGCAGCGCAAGGAGGGTCGTCCGCGTTCACCGGGGACGCCTCGTTCACCACAGCGGCAGGCGCAGCAACTGCGAACGGCGGATCGTCCGCGTTCGCCGGTGGCGCGGCGTTCACGACCGCAGCGGCAGCAGCACTCGCCTCGGGCGGCTCGTCGACCTTCACGGGCGGTGCGTCGTTCGGGTCGCTCGTCGGCGCGGCTGTCGCAGCGGGTGGCGGGTCGTCGTTCACGGGCACAGCGACGTTCACCACGGCGGCGGCATCCGCGGCGGCAGGCGGTGGATCGTCGTCGTTCACCGGCAGCGGCGCCATCACCTCCGGGACGCTCTACGGCTCCGACGCACCGGCGGGACGACTGGCAGCCGGAGACACAGCAGCCCGCAGCATCGGCGGCACCGACAGCGGCCCGAGCCTCACAGCGACGGCGGCACCCGCTCGCACCCTCACCGCGACCGACGACGGCGGCGGACACCTGACCAGCACCTAGGAGCCCACGTGTCGTACGACATCGGCGACGTCGTGACCCTGACGCTCACCGTCAGGGACCCGGCAACAGACGCCCTCGTCAACGCCTCCACGGCGAGCCTCGTCGTCACCCTCCCCGACGCCACGACCGCCAGTGTCACCCCGACGAACCCGACCACCGGGTCCTACGTCGGGCTCTACACGCCGACGGTGGCCGGTCGTCACCCGATCCAGTGGGTGACGACCGGCACCGGCGCCGGCGTCCTGAACGACGTGTTCGACGTCAACGACCCCGCGACCCTCCCCATCGTGTCGCTGTCCGACCTCAAGCGGGAACTGAACATCACCGCGACGACGTCGGACGCCGAGCTCGCGGACTACCTGCGTCGCGCCACGTCGATCCTCGAGCAGCACACGGGCCGCGCGTTCGCGCGTCAGACCCGCGTCGACTCGTTCGACGTCGCCACCGGCGAGCGTTCCGTGATGCTGGCCCCGCCCGTCATCTCCGTGACGTCCGTCGTCAACGACGCCGTGACGCTGTCCTCGGACGCGTACGACCTCAACACCCGCAGCGGCATCCTCACCCTCGACGGCACGGCGTTCGTCGGCGGCACCGGCGAGGTCACCGTCACCTACGTGTGCGGGTACACCCAGCCGCCACCCGGCCTCGTGCACGCCGTCCTCATGCAGGTCCGGCACATGTGGGAGACGCAGCGCACCACCCCCGGTGCGCGCCGTGACGACGAGTGGAACCCGGCGCAGGGGTACATGATCCCGAACCGGGTCGCCGAAGCCCTTAAGCCGTACATGCTGCTGGGTGCGGGCGCATGACGACGCCCCGCTTCGACGTGTTCACGACGGCGCTCGTCGCTGCGATGGTCGCGGATACCAACATCGGCGTTGCGGGGATCCCCGTGTACGACGGGCCGACGACCTCGGGCAACCCTGACGTCACGTCGATCATCGTTGGCGGTCGGTTCAACGACGAGGACACCGACGCCGGATCGTTCACCCTCGACTGGCGCACCGACGGCGGCGCGTCCGCGACGCAGGACGAGACGATCAGCCTGAACTGCGCCGTGCAGTACTGGGACGGCGACGCCGACGTGGCCGCTGCCCGCTCGGGCGCGTTCACCGTCCTCGGCTACGTCGACACCCTCATCCGGTCGAACGTCAGCCTCGGCGTGACGTCGCTGCTCTGGTGCCACATCACCGCCGGAAACGTCCGCCAGGAGCTGCGCTCCGGCGCGATGTGCATCGTCGACTTCACCATCACCGCGAGGGCGATCATCTGATGCGCTACCGCAACATCTCCGGGCAGGACCTCCACGTGCAGGTCCCCGGCTCAGGCCTCGTCGGCGTGCGGGACGGCGAAGTGATCGACATTCCCGAAGTTCCGAACCTGTACGTCCAGACGGGCGACACAGGTGAGACGCCGCTGTTCGAAGCCCTTTCGACCGGCAAGCCCACCCCCAAGGAGTTCTAGACATGGCTATCGGTTCCGGCCTCGGGTCTCAGGTGGGTTTCTCCGCCGAGTCGACCTACGGCACCCGCGTCGCAGCGGCCAAGTTCATTCGCGCCAAGTCCTACCGCGCCGACCGTGCCGCCGCCCGCGTGCAGGGTGAGGGCATCCTCGCCGGCAACTACGGCGACCTCGCCGCGCACTACGTCGAGACAACCAACGCCGGCACCGGCACGATGGCGTTCGACGTTCAGGACCGCGGCCTCGGCGTCATCTGGAACACCCTCATGGGTGGCACCGTCACCCCGTCCGTCGTCGTCACGTCCTCTGCCTACACCGCGTCGTTCCCCCTCGCCGACACCTACGGCAAGGCCGTCACGTTCAACGTCGGTCTGCCGTACCGCTCGGGCACCGCGATCTCGCACGAGCTCGCAGGGTCGAAGATCATCGCCGCTGAGTTCTCCTGCGCGCAGGGTGGCGTGCTGGAGTGCAGCATCGACCTCGACGCGAAGTCGTGGACCGACGGCCAGGCCGTCCCCACCGCGTCGTACCCGACGCAGGCCGCGCCGTTCACCTTCCGCGACATGGCCGTCAAGACGGGCACGTACAACTCGGAGTCGGTGGTCAGCGGCGTGCGCGCCATGACGTGCCGCATCGAGCGCCCGCACGACGTCGAGGACTACACCGCCAACAACGCGGGGGCGAAGTCCGAGCCCGTGCTCAACGGCCCGACGCAGATCACCGGCACCATCGAGGCCGACTGGCTCGCCAAGGCCGACTTCCAGGACAAGGCGAACGGGACCACCTCGACGTCGCTGCTGTTCGAGTGGGTGCAGGCCACCGCCTACACCGCGTCGAACTTCCCGACGTTCCGCATCCAGCTCCCCGGCGCGCTGTTCGAGCCCGCCACGCAGGGTGTCGAGGGGCGCGACGCGCTGACGAACACGTGGAACTACCGGTGGTCGTACGACGGCACCAACCAGCCGCGCATCTTCATCCTGTCGCCGGATTCCGCGCTCTAGTCGTGGACAACTTCCGGGTCGAGGGCGCGGGTTTCGCCGAGGTGTCCCGCGCCCTCAACTCGGTCGACAAGAAGCTGCGCAAGGCGATGTTCGACGAGTTGCGGCTTGCGGCGAAGCCGGTCGTCGATGACATGAAGTCGTCGGTTCTGGCTGTCGACTCCAAGGGCAAAGCGATCGGCAACGCGCGCCGTGCCGCGCACTCCCTCCGGGGCGCCAAGACGGTCACGGACAAGAAGGTCCGCAAGGCCATCGGCGGCTCGGGCCTGCGTGCGTCGATCGCACGTGCCGTCCACATCAAGATCGCCGACAAGGGCTTCAAGGTCGGCGTCCGCGTCCGCGTGGACGGCACGAAACTCCCGCCCGATCAGAAGTACCTCCCCCGTGGGCTCGACTCCCCGAAGGGCTGGCGGCATCCGATCTTCAAGACGGACACATGGGCGCAGCAGTACGGCAACCCGCCCGGCTGGTTCACGTCCACGGCCAAGGCGCACCGACCGATGGTGGAGCGGCGCCTGTCGGCTGTTGTCTCGAAGTACGTCAACGAACTGGCCGCGCGCATCCGCAGCGCGGCATAACTGCGGAGGCATGACCACATGACCACTGTCCGACTGTCGCTCAACGGCGCAGAGCACGCCCTCGACCTCGCATCGTTCCGCCTCTCCGAGGCCGACGACCTCGTCCGCCTCACCGGCTGGAATAACGAGGAGTGGATCGAGCACCTGAACCGCGACCACCCCGACGCGATCCGCTTCGCGTGGATGCTCGCCAACCAGCGCGCCGGCACACCCCTCGCCGAGAAGTTCCACGACATCGACTTCGACATCAAGGACTTCGAGGTCGCCCTCGTTGAGGACGCCCCGGTTACCACGGTCGAAGGCGCGGAGGGCACCGACCTCCCTACTGGGCCGCTCGCCGAGTAGGTGAGCGGCGCTACGCCAACGAGGTAGCGGCCTACGGGCCGACGCTCCGCCACCTGTTCGGGGTGTCGGAGGACGAAGTCATGGAATGGCCGCTGTCCCAGTGGGAGCGGTACCGCGAGTGGGCCGATGACTGGCTCAAGCATCCGAGGAGTTGAGTCGTGGCGAACGTCGACCTCGTCCTTAGGTTGCTCGCCGAAGATCGCGCCAGCGGCAAGTTCAAGGATGTCGGCAACGCTGCGTCCGTTGCGGAGAAGCGGCTCTCGAAGTTCAAGAAGGTCGCGGCGGGGATCTCTGCCGCTGCCATCACCGCGTTCGCGGTGAAGTCCGTCAAGGCGTTCGCCGAAGCGGAGACGCAGCAGGTCCGGCTCGAGGGCGCCTACAAGCGGTTCCCGAAGATCGCGGACGTCTCCATCGGCTCGCTGCGCGAGATGAACGCAGAGCTCCAGCGGACGACGAAGTTCGACGACGACGTCATCGCCGGCGCCCAGTCGATCATGGCGCAGTTCGACCTCACGGGTAAGCAGCTCAAGGAGACGACTCCGCTGCTGCTCGACTACGCCGCAGCGACGGGCAAGGATCTGCCGTCCGCCGCGAGCACCTTGGGCAAGGCGCTGCTCGGCAACACGCGGGCGCTCAAGGAAGTCGGCATCAACTACAAGGTGACCGGCGACAAGTCGAAGGACTTCGAGAACATCACCGCCCTGCTGCGTAAGCAGGTCGGCGGGTTCGCGGAGGAGGAGGGCAAGACCGCAGCCGGTCAGGCCGCGATCCTGTCGAACCAGTTCGGCGACCTCCAGGAGACGGTCGGCGGCGCGCTGGTTCCTGCGCTGCGCACCATGAACGACGTCCTCAAGCCGATCGTCCAGGCGTTCAACGGACTGCCCGAGCCGGTCAAGACTGGCACCGTCGTCGTCGGTGGACTCGGCACGGCGTTCCTACTGCTCGCCCCGAAGATCGCTGCCGCGAAGGCGCTCATGGCGGACTTCTCGTCCGCGTCGAAGTCTGGTGGCGTCGGTGCTGCCGCGACCAACGTCGGCAAGTTCCGCGGTTCGCTCGGCAAGGTCGCCGGGTTCCTCGGCGCTGCTGGTCCGTGGGGCCTCGCCATCGGTGCGGGCATCACGGCGCTGTCGCTGTTCGGCGACAACTCCGAGGAAGCGGCGCGCGCGCAGGGTTCGTTCCGTGCCGCGCTCGACGCATCGAACGGTGCCCTCGACGAGCAGGTCCGCAAGACGGTCGCCGTCGAGGCGGAGAACCGTGGCCTTCTCGCCACGGCCCGCGAGCTCGGACTGTCCGAGAAGGACGTCGTCAGCGCGATCCTCGGCGACGTGAACGCGCGCGACAAGTTGGCCGCTGCGACGCAGCGCGTGCTCGAGAAGCAGGTTCCCTACGTCAACTCGGGCAAGTCTGGCACCGTCGTCATCGACAAGCAGCGCGAAGCGGCGAAGCGACTGGCGAACGGCCTCGACTCTCTCGGTGTCGAGTTCGCGGACCAGGTTGAGGCGAACAACCGCGTGCAGTCCGCGCTCGGCAAGACGTCGGCGAAGATCGACGCCCTTCAGCGCAAGGCGGCGAGGGGCCTCACCCTCAAGATCCGCCCGCAGATCACCGGCAACGGCACGATCATCATCGGCGCGCAGGGTGGCGGCAAGCAGTTGCTCGACGTCGACTACCGCGCCAACGGTGGCCCCGTCCGTGCCGGTCGCCCGTATGTCGTCGGTGAGAAGCGCCCCGAACTGTTCGTCCCGTCGCAGAGCGGCACCATCCTCCCGTCGGTGCCGGGTGCCGGCGGTGCGGCGCGGGTGAACGTGTACCTCGACGGCAAGCTCGTGCAGACGTCGCTCGTCGACCTCAAGCGGACCCAGGGCGGAAGGCTGAACTTCTGATGGCTGCGCCGCTGTTCAAGGTCGAAGTGGCGTTCGCCGATGGGCCGAACGCGGCGGCGCCGTCGTACACGGACATCTCGCAGTACGTCCGCCGCGACCCGGCCCTGACGTACTCACGGGGCTCGCAGGACGAGGTGTCCGGCCTTCAGGCGGGCACGATGTCGTTCGTCGTCGACAACTCCAACGGGCGGTTCACTCCGGGTTCGTCGGCGTCGACCTCCGCGTGGGGGACGACGCTAAAGATCCGGCGCCCGGTTCGACTGTCGATCTGGAACGGGTCGTCCTATGTCGTGACGTGGACTGGCACCGTGGACGACTGGGGCACCGGCTGGGTCGGTGGTGTGCAGGGGCAGACGCAGGTGTCGTGCTCCGATGCCGTAGCCGCTGCGGGCCGCATCGACATGCCCGCCGCGATCATGGCCGAGATACTGTCGGACGCCCCACACGCGTACTACCCGCTGAACGACCCAGCGGACTCATCGCAGGCGCGGGACGCTACGGGCGACAATCGCCCCCCGCTCTACGCCGCCGCCTTCGCCTTGGTCGGCCCGCTCAAGGGCACCTACGCATTCGGCACCGACGGAGCACCGGGGCCGGACCCGATGACGATGGCCACGTTCGCTACCGGCACCGACGCGTTCGCCGACACCGCGTACGTCCAGGGCAGCGACACCACGTTCAACGTGAACGACGCTGGGACTACCGTTGAGGCGTTCTTCTACCTCCCCACCGACGTCCGCGCAGGCGGCAACGCAATCCTGGCGTCATGGCCCGGCGGCAGCCTCTATGTCGACGACACGATGGCACTGCGTGGAAATGACAACGGCGGCCTGAGCCTACTGACGTCCTCGCGCAAGGTCGCCGCCGGCCGGATGAATCACGCCGCGTTCCGCCAGTCGGCCTCCGGGGGCACGGTCACTACGACCCTGCTGCTCAACGGCGTCAGCGTCGCCTCAGGGTCATACGCCGCCGCGGCGGTGGTCGACTCCACTGGACTGCTAACCATTGGCGACGGGGTTGATGGAAGCATCTCTAACGTCGCCGTGTACAAGTCCGCGCTATCTGATGCACGACTGCTCGACCACTCCAACGCCATGACGAGCTGGACCGGGGAGTCAACCGGCGCACGTTGGTCGCGGCTATGCCGCGTCGCTGGCCTCGGCTCCACGACCTACACCGCCGACGCCACTACGGGCACGATGGGCAGCCTGCCCACCGAAGGCTCCACGCTGACGGCATTGCTACAGCGGGTGGTCGACCTCGAGAACGGCTCCGCGTTCTGCTCCACGGGCGGCGTGCTCACACTCAAGGCCAGGTCCAACCGCTACGACAAGGCGTCAACGCTCACCATTGCACCGCAGACGCTCGAGCCCGACCTGTCGTTCGTCACGAATGACGCCTACCTCGTCAACGAGGCTGCCGTCGCGGACGACTCTGGCGAGGTGGGCCGCGCATCGTCGGCCTCAAGCGTGACGGACTACGGCGTGAGCCGCCGCAGTATGAGCGTCGCAAGCGACACGTATGAGCAGGCGCTCAACCTCGCGCAGTGGTTCACCTACCGCTACTCACAGCCGGGCACGAGGGCGCGCACAGTGTCGGTCAACGCCACCGCCAAAGCCGCGTCGGTCACCACGACGAACCTGCTCGCGCTTGACGTCGACTCACGGATCACGCTGTCGCCGCTGCCCGCCGTTGCGCCGGCGTCATCGGTGCAGCTGTTCATCGACGGTGTCGCGGGCAGCATCTCCGACGAGCTGGTGTTCACGTTCAACACCTCGCCCACCACGTTCCTCGACGGCTGGATCCTCGGCACCGACGTGCTCGACACCGGCACGCTGCTCCTCTACTAACCGCCCACCACCGAACACCCCCGCCCAACTGGTCGGGGGTGTTCGGCATTCACAGACGGGGATCACATGGCCACCGTGCCCGTGCCGCGGACCTGGACGACCGGCGAGACGGTCACCGCGACCATCATGAACGCCACGACCGGCGTGAAGGGCGCGCTCGACTTCATGCTGTCGCCGCCGCGCACCTCCGTCTACCAGACCGCGACGACGACCTGCACGACCAGCGTCGCCACCACGATCCTGTTCGATACCGAGACGTACGACACGGACACGATGCACTCGACGTCGGTGAACACGGGTCGCATCACGGCGACGACGACGGGCCTGTACCACGTCGTGGGCCAGATATGCATGGCGTCCAACGTGACCGGCACCCGCAGCATCCTCATCGTCAAGAATGGCGCTACGACGATTGCCAGCGACCGCCTGCACTCCGTCGTTGCGACGAACGCCTATCTGGACGCCGCCTGCGACGTGCAGCTGACCGCCGGCGACTACGTCGAGTTGCAGATGATCCAGACCTCCGGCGGCAACCTCGCCACCGTCGCGGGCGCGGGTAACACGTGGTTCCAGGCCCGATGGGTGGCGAACTCGTGAGCGACGCACAGATCCTCGTGTACGTCCTCGTCGCGCTGCTGGCACTCGCGGGCACGGTCGGCACGGCTGTCCTGGCCTCGCGGCAGAAGGGCCTCACGGACCTCGTCGGCGCGTTGCAGAAGGAGGTCGCCGCGCTCCGCGACAAGGCCAGCGACAACGAGTCCCGCATCGAACGCCTCGAGTCCCGTGACCGGGCGTGGGCGAACTACGTGCATCGGCTGCGGGCGCACATCGTGGCGCAGTTGCCGCCGCCGCCGCCGGAGTGGCCGAAGGATCTCGACGTCTGACCGGAGTTCCCGTGTGCTGGTGGAGGAGACGCCCCGTGGATCCCTACACCGGCCCGGCTGACGTGCCCGGCGAGGACGACGGGCAACCGCTGACCGAGCCGTACGACGAGCGTGGCCTGCCCGCGCAGCCCGCACACGACTCCCCCCGCTGCCACGTGTGCAGCGGCCCCCGTTCCCTGCGGCACGGCGCCCTCGTCTGCCGCATCTGCGACGCCCCACCCATCACCTAGGAGTGACCACCGTGACGACGCTTGAGGACTTCGAGGACGACGACCTGCCGCGCTCGCGTGAGCGTGAAGCGGAACTGATCGCGTGGTTCGACTCGCTCGGTCACGCCCGCATCTCCCAGCCCACCACGACCGTCGGTCACTTCTCGGTGACCTACGCATCGGACACCACGCGGTGAAGCGCGACCGCTGCCCGATGCCCTGGCACATGCTCGGCGCGACGCGCGGGCAGTGCGTGACGTTCTCACGTGGCTACACCGGGAACTACGTGGACGTCACCCCCGCCGCCGTCGAGCGCGTCCTCGGATGGAACCCCGACGTCGAGTGGGACCAGTGGCCCGACGACATGTGCGCCACCCATGACGACGTGCGCCGCATGACCCGCCCCGAGCAGGCGAGCAAACCTCACCCGCGCATCAAGCCCAACCGCCGCAAGACCCACCGCTAGGAGTGACCACCATGTTCTCTCGTACCTTCCTCCTCGACGCCGCCGAGCGCGTGTTCTGGACCTACGTGCAGGCGTTCCTCGGCCTGCTGCTCGTGTCCGGCGTGACCGACCTCGACGCGCTCCAGTCCGCCGCCGTCGCGGCGATCCCCGCCGCGCTGTCCGCGCTCAAGGCGATCATCGCCACCCGCTTCGGCGACTCCGACTCCGCCGCGCTCGGCCCGCAGGACTGACCCCGTGGCCTACGTCAAGCCGACGAAGGCGGGACTCCTCGCGGCGTTCAAGGCGCACGGCCTGAACTTCGTCGTCGATCCCGTCGTGGCGCGGTCTGAGGGGCGCCCGTGGATCGACGGCATCCGCGCCGTCGTCAACCACCACACCGCCGGGAAGTCGTCGCACGCGCTGCTCCTCAACCGTGGCGGCACCTACCCCACGGTGAACGCCCTGATCCAGCGCGACGGCCTCGTCCGCATCCTCTCCACGCTGTCCGTGTGGGGCAGCGGCAAGGGTGGCCCCTGGCCCGGCGTCGCAGCGAAGGACTCACTGCACCTCGTCGGGTGGCAGGTCGAGGTCGAGGACATGGGCATGGGGAAGACGTTCACGCCCGAGCAGATGGAGTCGCTTGGCCGCATGACGGCGGCGCTCGTGTCGCTCGGCGTGCCCCTG
>Ga0172380_10003707_pt1 | contig 20583 bp, 18 predicted proteins | sample Leawe162metaG_FD_119747 | JGI IMG/M metagenome (GOLD analysis project Ga0172380, IMG submission 119747) | Leachate microbial communities from a municipal landfill in Southern Ontario, Canada - Leachate well 162 metaG | ecosystem: Engineered > Solid waste > Landfill > Unclassified | place... | reverse complement strand
TTTTCAGAGTAGATCAGCAACTTCATGAAGAGGTGTATGTAACCCGCGCAATGAAGTTCTTTTACTACCGCGACGATATCGCTGAGTTCACTCAACACCAGTTTGCGGGTCCGGTGAGCGAGCAAGATTTTATTTCAGAGGTTGTCAATCTTGCGAACGTCAGCCACGAAAATCTTGTGCGAGTTGTCGACGCTGGAGTGCTGAAGTTTAAGGGGCTAAGTGTTCCGTTCTTGGTGTCGCAGTTTGTAGATGGGCCAACACTGCGCAACTTAATAGAGGGCAAGTCGCCATCTGTTCAGCATGACATTCAGAAAATCAGAGACGCGTTGGGAAACCCCTCGGGTTTCTTTCAATTCATTCTTCAATTAGCCGAAGCTGCTTGCTATTTGCACTCTTTAGGGCTGGCGCACTGTGATATTGCGCCGAAGAACATTTTCATCGAATGCTCGAACACTATCAGACCTGTGCTTGGGGACCTCGGAATCGCGAAGTCTCTCAAGCGCTCCGATGATTCAGATGTCTTTATAGCTGGAAGTAAGTCCTATGCACCCACTTCGGTTCAGGCCTTGTTAAACAAACAGGTCCCCTATTCAACCTTTTGTAAGCTCCAGCCACATTGGGATCTCTATGGGTACTGCAAATCCGTATTGGAACTCCTTGGGGCATTCCCCGAGTTCCACAAGAGTTCGTGGAAAACCCCTCTTGAAGCAGCGCTGAAGCAAGCGATGGAGGGAAGCAAGTATGCATCCTTGAGCGAAATTAAGCACCGGATCGAGTTTCTCCAACCAATCCACCGGGAAGTTGCTTTGGTAGGCGAACTGTCCAGTGCAGTTTCTGGGAAGGCGCGGAAGTTAATGCCCATCGCTCCGCTTTTACTTACGTCCAGAACAAGGCGCTTAACTGAGCATCCTTCACTACTACGGTTGTCGAAAGTGCCGCAGTTGACAGTAGCCGAGAACGTCTTTCCAGGGGCAAAGCACACACGCTATGAACACAGTCTGGGTGTAATGGAAACTACCAGACGCTACTTGCTTGCTTTACTTGATCAGCCAGAGTTCTTAGGGCATTTATCAAAGTCTCAGATCGAGACGTGTCTGCTATGCGGGCTTTTTTGGAACATTACCCGCTTTCCGTTCTCCAACTTGATTCACGAAATAAAGGGGCGCCATCAGGTACTCTTATCTTCGTTTTCCAGAAAAGAAATTCTTCCACTGGTACTTGGCATAACCGACAGACGAGGAAGAACAATTTTTGATCTAGTAAGCGACTTGTTTCCCGCAGTGTCGACTGATGCGGTAAAACGAATTCTTCTTGGGCACCGGCGCGACTTTGAAGAGGAAGATTTACTGATCTATTCCTTTTTCAATTCCTCCCTGGATACGAGAGTTCTAGATTTCGTAAGACGCGACTCGCTACATCTTGGAATTACTTCCAGCGAAGCCGTTTCACTTGATGATCTGCTTCCGCACCTGACAATCTATGCACACAGGTTAGCGCTTAAAGCAACTGGTGTAACAGTGGCAGAGCAAGTCATTTCCCTTAGGTACTGGCTATTTAATCGAATCTACTGGTCAAGGCCAAATCGATCTTATGTTGCGATGCTTCGTCACATGTTGCTTGAGCTAGCGGAAGAGACCGATAGCTCATTCTTGTTTGACCTGCGAAGCCAAGTGCTGAATTGCACGGAAGAGCAGGTGCGCTCATTCATGCTAGATAAGGCGCTCGCAAGCAGCCACTCGAAGCTGGTAGATTTGGCTAACTTGTTGAGCGGAATTGAGCACAGGCTATTTCCTGTTGCATTTGATGTCTGTCCTCGTGACAACGAAGATATGGCGAATGCTTGCCGGGTCATTGGTAGTATGGATCATTCTCAATTAAAAGCAGTTGGTTTTGAGTTACGACAACATCTCGGGAAAACGCTGAAAAATGTCGATAACAAAGTCGCTGTGCTTGTTGACGTACCGGATGAACCTGGCGATTCAAAACTCGGCGAAGATATTCATGTTATCGCCGACCGGGGCGTAGTGACTAATTTGAAGAAATTCTCTGGAATTGTTGGTGGTGTAAATCACAGTTTCAATGAGAGCTTGCGACGCCTGAGAGTGTTTGTTCATCCGGATGCCTATCCGAAAGAACAAAATGAGCGCATCACGATCCAGGAGGCGATACGAGACTATCTACTCCAATTGCATTGATCACGGGGCACCGCAAGCGCCAAGTGTGCGCGGCATAAACTGTTTCCGGCCTCAGGAGTACGTCATTTACCACATTGTCGCTCAGAGTTGTCGGACTCATGAATTGACTGAACGCCTGCAAAGGCGGGGCCGGCAAGAAGTCAGGATGAGTTTATATATTACTCATCGCGGTTAGGATAACTGGGGCAAGAAAATCAAAAATACCAACTATGCGACCTGTTAGCCAACTTGTGCTGATGTGGTGGAATACGAGCCTCTCGCCGCCGGTATCCAATCCGGGGCGGACGGTTGTTGATCGAGACTTTGTAGTTAGCCACATCAAGAAACTACGTGTCGACTACAAGTTCGACCTACTCGGCTTGTGCGAGGTCTCCTCAGAAGACCTGGATGCCATCATGCAAGGTGTGGCGGACCCCAATTTGGAGTTAGTCGATGCGACAGATCGAAAATCACGACTAAAGATAGATACAGCTATCGTTTTTGACCGACGTAAACTTGCCAAAGTCGACACCAAGAATTTAATTGATCGTTACGGTAACGATAGTTTGAAGGCGGGCACCTTGATTACTTTTGTAGAGCCCATTACCAAGTTGCCGATTCATGTCGTGACGTCCCACTGGCCGGGTAGACAATCAGCGCCAGAATACTCTACGAAACGCGGCAAGCTGGGTCAGTATTTGTGGCAAGAGATGCGCAAACTGAAAAAAAAGGTTCCAGACGCGCATATCATCTTGATGGGAGATTACAACGATGATCCTTTTGCGGAGTCGCTAGCGTCCTTCCTTCTTGCGACCCGTGACAGAGGGTTGGCGCAGAAAGATAGTCAGTTCTTCTACAACCCCTTCTGGAAGCGGATGGGTGAATCCACGCCGTCCCCATTGATCGGAAATGATCAAAGTATATGTGGTACGCACTTTTATGGTGGTGGAGGCACAAGTAGATGGTTCACATTTGATCAGATGATTTTTTCGTCGTCATTCCTTCGAGACGACGGCGCTGCAATTCTCGACGAGGCGCACAGTCAAATCGTTGCGACACCAGAGTTAAGAACGCACCTCCTGTCGGCTAAGAGCATCTTTGATCACTTTCCAGTTCGTAGCATTATTACGTTGAGGGCTTAAACATGGGCAGGTTTTCAAAGGCTTTCGAGCAAGGGCAAACGGCCGCAGAATCGGCGGCTGTAGCAAACGTCGAACTGGATAAGATATTTGCGGAGATGGCAAGCGAGCTACGCCAAGCCAGCAATGGGAAATTGCTAATGACGATCGAATCTCCTTCAGCATTCCTAAATATGATAGCGACGACTATTACTCTTCTATCGGGGAATCCGTCGACTGAGCCATCGCAGGATTTTTGGATATGTGCCCAGAATCCTACCGCCGCAGATTCAAAGCCAATAAGACTTGCAGGTTTTCGGCGTCCGTATGAAGGATTTCCCTGCAGCATTCAGTATGGAAACGACGAGGTGCGCTGCAATGACGCTATAGCTTTCGCAGCTGCGCTTGACGCTATGCTGAAGAATGCTTGGGTGGCTAGTGAATTACATAAGATCGTGAATCGGCCACCAAAAGCAGAGCCTGGTGCTAACGCCGCTAGCCCTAAGATTTAGGGAGCGGACTCTTTCGCAGGTCAAGGAAGCAGTCGTTCCGTTGGGTTACCACCTCAAGGGCGGCATTCTGCACGATACCGGTCACTCGACTATGCCGCCGCCAACGACAGCAAAGGCCGATTATGTAGATGCCTCAATTATGTTGAGCGTCCGGAGACGTTGTTCCTGGAAGCCAGTCGCCATGGGCTTCTACGAAGCGATGACGAGGCGCTACGCTCGCTATAATTTCAGCGCGCTCGCTGAGTGGGCTGTGCACGGCATGTGTCATTCACGATCCCAACCGCGTGATCCTGCAGTACGCAGATCGCGGCCTCAAATTCAGGAATCTCGACGGTATCGCTGGCCCGCTGGGGCGGCAAGACGATCGCCTCCGGAACGTGCGACGTTTGACCGAATGAAAGACTCCCGCACCATTGGCAGCCTCGTCCGCTGATCGATTCGGTATGAACTCCCGAATTATGTGGAGATCGAGATACGCGCCTTCCACTCTAGACGGGCGGTTGGCGCACGACGCCGGTCGTGGCTCAACATAATTGAGGCATCTACATATTCGGCCTTATGTGGAGCTCCACATAAGGCCGAATACCAGCTGTAGCAATCTGCCAGGATATTGGCCACTCCTGCTCGTTGCCTTACTGTTTAAACTCCATTAAAGCCGATGGCGGCATGCCCAAAGCACCGGCCAACCTGCAGATATTCACCAGGGCAACATTGCGTTGCCCACGTTCCACGCCACCGAGATAACTCCGGGCCAATCCGCTTTCCAGCGCGAGCTTCTCCTGCGACCAGCCCTTGGATTTCCGAAGCTGCGCCAAATGCCTTCCGAATAAAACCTTCGGGTCAGTGCTGTCCATCTTTTCCCTGACGCAAAAGGAAAAGATGCTATGAACTCAACCACTATGAGGCGACGCTATATGAGTGACAATTTCCCAATCGCATGCTAGTTTTGTCACCGATAGTGATCTTTGCACATAGGAAAATATGAAAAAACATTTCCTGAAATCGCTGTTTCTCACATTTGCCCTTTGTTCCAGTCTTGCCCAGGCAGGCGAAGCCGAAATAGCCGCAGCCGTAAAGCGGCTGTTCGGTATGCAGGCCACGGCAGTGCGTGAATCCCTGATTCCAGGGCTTTATGGGGTGAACACCAGCGCCAGTGAAGTCGGTCCCCGCCTCTTCATCGACAAGGGTCTGACCATCTATGGCAATTACAGCACCGGCTATACCCACATTACCGGACCGCGCCGTGGCCAGGATCTGAGCCCACAGGAAGCACAGGAATTATTCCGGTCCATGTTGAGCGCAATTCCGAAGGAGCGCCTGATCACTTATCGCTTCGGTAACGGAGTGCGCGAGGTGCTGCTGTTCACGGCCTACGACTGCCCAATCTGTCGAGGGATCGAGCAGGCCTTGCAGCAGCGGTCAAAGGATTTGAATGCGACGGTGTATTTGATACCGACAGGCCTTCACTATCAAACAGACGCTGCGGCCAGGCGGTCGGTGCAGAGTTTGCTGTGCGCGCCAGACCGCGAACTGGCCTGGCAGAACCTGATCCTGACGAAACAGGCGCCTGCATCGGGAAATTGTGCTGAGCGCGCCGATGACTACGCGTATCTCACCCGCGCCTTTCCGGTGAAGTTCCCTGGCTTCGTTCCCGTTGCGGTCACCCTGGCGGATGCCAAAATTCATTCATCGGTACAGCAGCAATTCCAGGAAATTTTTGGAGTTCGCTGATGGCTTTTGAACGTGTGACATTCGAGGTTGGCAGCCAAGTTCCGCGCTTCTGGCCGACCTATGCCACCATCGGCATCCCGCTCTTCATTTCGGCCTGGATTGTGGCCAACAGTCTTGCTGTTGGGGCGTTCTTCGGGCTGGCCAGTGCGTTGATCGCGCTGTTGGTCTGGCAGCAGCAAAGCTCGAAGACTTACATGAAATTTGCGATTGAAGCCTTCACGCAGCGCGGCCACCAGATGGATTTCCAGCTCGGGACGCTATTGATCGACTCGAAAGCCAAAGTGCTGGCGTTTGTGAATCTTCGGCAGAAGTCGATGGATTTCTACTCTGCCCGAGACATCCTTGAATGGAACCATCACTGGGTCGATAAAACGACGACCCAAGTCAATGCCTGGGGAGATCAGGCACATTCACGAACGAGGGCAACGCAGAACGAAATCGTAATCAAGACCAACAACCCGGCGTGCCCGATCTACAGAATTCCGATCAGAGGGCACGGGGCCGGGCAGGTTTGGGTGGCACGGCTGGCGGCGATTGTTAACGGGTAGGCCGGGAAGAGAGGTATGGTTGCAAAAGTGGTGTGCCAAAGCAAGGCTAATTAAGCTGTTGATATAAATAGTGAAATATACGACAATGCCAACGTTGGCGACGTAATGCTCTGGCCGGCTAGACAGCGGTTTAAATTTAAATTTGCATACAAACGGATGTAAATTTAACTAAATATGTTTATTCATACACACGAATAAGTGCCCGGAAGTACAATTGCGTTTTTTACCACCATAGAAAACCGTGGCTACGACCTATCCCTCTGATCAAGAGTTGCTTGCCCGATACGGTGATGTTCTCGACAACATTGCTGTTCAGGCGGTTTCCCTATGGCAAGAAACTAATCACGATGAACCATTCGATGATGTTGCCTATCTTGCCAAGGTTGAGGCCGACGGTCCGGCATTCGCAAAAAAAATAGACGAAGTCTTAGCTGGGATTTAAGCCATGTCCCAGTTGGATGATGCTGGGCGCCTCAAGGCGGCCCGAAGACTGCATTTGTATTTCTCGGTTTTTTCGACTTTGTGCAAGGTTCGTCCTTTGCCGCAAGGTGTCTACCTTAACCAAGATCTGGCAGCGAACTGTGTCGAGCGCTATTTCCTTGACGTAGACAACACAAAAACAACCCATGATATCGCCTACGCTGATGCACATAAGCGCGCAGCTTTTTCGCTGAAGTGGGTTGTTCGAATTCGACCAGTGCAAATCGAGCGGGGAGTTCAGGTAAAAGAAAAAGATGTACTGCTGATCAACGAGCTGTTTGCGCTGTTTGTTGCTCTTGAACATCTCAAGATTTCTTTTGAGAACATCAAAGCTGATTACCTGCGCAATTTGCTGTTCACGCTTCGCTACCGGGACTTCAACCCTGAAGTGATGGCATCAGAAATGTATCTGTTGGAACAGAATGCCAAACTAGGCTCCTAACCTGTTCAATCGCAGCCTCGAAACGCCCCTTTGGGGCGTTTTTGCTTTGAGCCTCTGAGTTCCGCGAATAATCGACCACTGCGACTGTCGAAATCTGTCCCATTAGTGACGATGGATGACGGAGCTACTACCCTTGCCGCTTCTCATATTATGATGGCATTTTATGCGGGCTTTCTGAGCCTTCATGGCCTCATTCGAAAAAGCATAGCAAGGGATCATGCATGGCCCGAAAACAATCCAACTTCCTTTCCGACCTGATCGAGATCGCTGCCAAGCTTCCCTGGAAGGTCGGGATTGTCCTTGCTGTCATCGCCTACGTCGGATTCCATTACCTAGCTACGCTACCGCCAGCATCGTTTGTAGCTGCAGACATGAAAGCCTACGGACAAACCATAGGCAGCGGCCTGGTACGCCAAGTGGCAATCACCGCTGGCATGTTTCTCCAGTATCTCGTACCTGCCGCTTTCCTGATCGGAGCGGGAGTTTCGTTCTTCAAGCGAAACCGTCAATCCAAGTTACATGCCGCCGTCGCCCAGACCCCGAGCCGCAACACGCTTGAAAGCATGTCCTGGCGAGAATTCGAGGGGCTGACTGCAGAGGTTTTCCGGCGCAAGGGCTTTCGTGTGACAGAGCGAGGGGGAAATGGCCCGGATGGCGGCGTAGACCTTGAGTTGCATGCTGGTACAGACAAGTACCTTGTTCAGTGCAAGCAATGGAAAGTCATGAAAGTGGGCGTCGCGACCGTTCGAGAGCTGTATGGTGTGATGGCGGCCGAAGGTGCGGTAGGTGGGTTTGTAGTGGCTTCCGGGGCATTCACCGAAGAGGCCAAGCGCTTTGCCGAAGGTCGTTCGATTGAGCTGGTTTCGACTGATACCGTGCTTCGCCTCGTTCAGGAAACCAAGGGCACGGGAGCACCAATGTCATCACCTGCTGAGAATCCAAGCTGCCCGAAGTGTGGAAGCTCAATGGTTCAGCGGACAGCAAAACGTGGTGACAATGCTGGCGGTACTTTCTGGGGATGCTCACAGTATCCGAGTTGCCGAGGTGTAAGGAGCTAACAATGCGCAGCATCCTTGCCATCACACTATTGATCGCCGCGTCGGGCGCCTGGGCACAGCACCGTTGCGTGGAGAATGGCAAGACGGTTATTACCGACCGGCCGTGCCAGACGGAGCGGCCAGCTTTGGAAGGCAATACTCCGGGTCGGGCTTCGAATGTCGTGGTTGGAGATGCAGCTAATAGTGCGTACAGCAGCCCCTACGGCATCTGGCGTGGCCAGGTGCAATTCCAGGGTACCGCCAAGGGTAACGTTGTTCAGGAAGCCATGTCGGTCGTGCCCATGACTATCGAGATCGACCCGCAAGGAAAGATCAAGGGCAGCAGCCCGGAAAATGGCTGCACGGCCCAAGGTATCGCGTCACCCGGAATATCGCCGACAGCAGTCAATCTCGATATTACGTTTTCGAACTGTCGATATGCCGGTTTCAATCGGCGGTTGAACGGCTGGTTGGTAGTCAACTCGCCCCAGAAACATGCACAGTTCTCCTTGGGCGGGAACAACGAGAACGTACTTGGAACGATGGTGTTCTTCGATATCAAGGGGACGCTGCGGCGGTAGTGCCGAAAGCCTCAGTGGGCCGCTCACTGGCTGATTTTTGGCTTTGTGCAGTTGCTACATAATTCCGATGAAAATTACATTAAGACCTTCTCCGTAAGCTTACCAGCGAGCTCTTTCGGAACCACAGGCCACGTACCGATGGTCTCTAGGTAGCCGTATCCACCGGTGCCTCTTGAAGATAAATCAAAGCGTGTTTTAAATAATGTGCCGATAGCATCATCGTAGTAATCAAAATGATCGTCTGGCAGGTAATCAGCAAAAAAATGGTCCAATAACTTGTCGGCAATCAACTCGACCATAGTGCGAATAGGTGCGTTATGCACTGGTTCAGTTTGCAAATACAACAGCCAGACCAACGCAATCCCAGAGAATCTATCCATTCGTCGCAGGGAAATTCGAAGGCTGCGATCGAACAGTGACGGCGCCCCAAACTGCAGAAGCAAAGCCCCCCCCTTTTCGAAGACCTTCTCTGCGGGAAGCCGTACCAATCCGTGGGCAACAAGGAGACGGTCAATGCGCTCCTGCACAGCCGCCGGTGTAGGTGCCGTTTCCTGAAGCAGATCCCAAATTTCAGCTTCAAAGAGAGCCTGAGTTCCGCTACAACGTGAGTCCTGGTCGACAGCATGGACGAGTTCCGTCATCCCTCGCCATCTCGGGTCTAATCCTCTCGGCTTTCTCGCCGCTTTCCTGATCCATTCAAAGGTTCGGGGACGACATTCTGCCGAAGGAGATTGCCTCCGCAATTGAATGCCAATGTCGGTCCAGGCAAATTCAAAATCCAGCTTGTAGTCCGTCCATCCCGAAAGCCTTTTGACTTCCCCGTACCACGCTTTGACCCTCGCAATTTCCGCCCAATGCTTTGGCTGCCCGCCTCGTTTCTTGGCCATAAGTTGGTGTCACTTGAATCGGTATTCGACGAGACTAGCTCCAGGTTTGATTTGAGGTCAACATCCTCCAACTGAACCCTGTTTGAGGTTATTCATGCTACTCACGTCCGAAACCAAGCCCCTTGATCAGCAATTGCTGGATCGATACGGCCCCACTCTTGGAGGAAAAGAACTTTATTTGGCGTTGGGGTTTAGGAGCTACAGCGCCTTTCACCGCAGCAAACAGCTGGGCGAACTCGGAATTAACGTGTTTACGCTGCCGGGAAGACGCGGTTGGTTTGCTTTGACAACGGAGGTTGCAGCCTGGCTGACTGAGCAATCGAAGTCAGCCAAGGCAGAATGAGTGGAGGCGGACAAATGAGCTAACCGAAATATAGAAATTCCGGCGTAGAAAAAGCACAGGGCCCGGAAACCTTTTACAGAGGCGACCGAGCCCTTCGGTGTGCACAAGCGTGGTGCCTGTGCTCCGAATTGTGTTGAATCAGGATTGATGTGTCAAGCCTTATCGGGCCGATTTTTCGGCCCGAGGATGTGACTCATCCCAACGCACTCCTGATCTGCGCCGACAGCCAGCGGCAATGCCGCTGATTCACGAGGCGAGCAGATCCCATCGTTGGGGCTAGTTGTGCTGCTCGCCCGTTCCAGAATCAACTCGGAGCAGGCAAAAATGGCACAACATGTTAGCCAATCGAAGGCATATCGCAATTTGACGTTGCCCCAAATCATGGGGCTGAGTGAACAAGAGGCTTGGGAAACATTCGCGAAGTGTCGCTGGGGCAGTACGACCTTAGTCTCGTGTCCAGAGTGTGGTGTAGTTGATGAACATTACTGGCGAAAGACTCGGCGCCAGTGGTGCTGCAAACATTGTTCCCGTATTTTTAGTGTGACATCCGACACTCCTTTCAAGGGCCTGCGGCTCTCGTTTAAGCTTCTACTGCTCTTGGTCTATATGTATGCTACTTTTCCAAAGGGAGTGGCAGCTAACATGGCTACCGGTCAACTTGGGGTCACTTATCGAACCGCCGTTCAGAACTTCGGGAAAATTCGCGAGGCAATTTTCCAGACACAAGATGTGACCCCACTTAGTGGTGTGGTTCAAATCGATGGTGGTCATTTCTGTGGGAAGCCTCGTCGGCCACGTCGCCGGACCAAGATGACGAGCACGATCGCCAATAACATACTGCGGAACCGAAAGGCCTCAATCGTGCCACCGAAGCCGGGCGTGACGATTGAACCCTGGAACGAAAAGAAGCTGCGTAATCGCCGGATTGTCATTGTCATGCGAGAGGCAAGACCTGGTGGCCGTACGATCGTGGCTATCGTGATGGCGGAAAATCAACGCAATGTCGTACCTCTGGTTCGGAAGTACGTGACACCGGGCGCAATAATTCAGACCGACGACGGCAAGGCCTACATGCCGCTTTCATCCTGGTACTCTCACCAGACCGTCCGACATAGTGTTGAGTACTGTACGGACGATGGAGTCAACAACAACCATGCCGAGTCGTTTTTCTCACGGATGCGTCGGGCAGAATACGGCACGTATCACGGCATGCGTCCCCAATATCTGGCCTTTTATGCCGCTGAATTTGGATGGCGTGAGATGACTCAGAAGTTGAGTCTAAAGGAAAAGCTCTTGGGGCTGCTAACGAAGGTTCTCAGTTGCGATATCTCTCGGGCGTGGCGCGGTTACGCCCAAGGTAATCGGCTTGGGTTCGAGTACCTCGGCTAAGGCTCAGTGTCTGAACCTTATTCTTTAAGTGACCAGAGTCCGATTGCCGACCCGATGGGATCATGATGCCGCTCAACGATCTGTTGACGACATAAATCCTTAAGTCGGTATCGGACGGATTTCCTTAGCAGAGATGTAGAGCCTCCTTCTCTGTGAAGATTTTCGTGCCTGGCTGCCAAAAATGCGGTAATCGTATCCGTCGAGCACGGGGCTTGGTTGTTTTCCTTCAAGAATTGAAGAATCTCTCGCGTAAGTGCGCCATGCGGCAGATTGATACGAATGTACTTACTTCTAATGGAACGAATCAGTGTCGTGTCTATGGGAATCTCGTGAAGAGCCAGCGTCTGATCGACCGACGCTAGCAACTCTTTCAATAAGGCGAGCTCGTCGGAAAGGAGATGGCATCTTGCCAACGAGGCCTCAACTTTTTTGATTTCACCGGCAACTCGGGCTCGCCGATCAATCAGCCATTTAAGGGAGGGAGGAAGTCTGGGCATTGGCAAATTAGACCAATGCCCAGATTTGATGCCTAGTGCATCAACGACATAATGGCGGCAAGGAGATACAAGCCCCCCTGCCCGAGAAGAAAAAGCCCGGCCACTTCGACGAGCGAGCGAAGTGCGCTGATAATGAATACCGCTGGATTGTCCATCTCGTTTCCGCAGGAAATTTTTCGGCATTCTAAGGCATCGCCGCCCGGCAGGCGCCGCAGTAGCTACCTCACAAAAACTGGCTGGACGTCCCGCGCGGGAGACGTTCTGAGCGTTCCCTGATCAGCGACACCGGCAGACGCTTAACCCGCTTCTTCTTCGTCATCATGGTGCCCGTACTCGGCATCGAGATTGTTCATGTAGCGGGCGTAGTACCAGATGATGGCCACGTAGACCAGCAGCGACCCCTGCGCTCCCATGTAGAAGCCGAGCGGGAAACCAAAGATGACGATACCGTTGAGCTCGCGGGCATAGAACGGAACCACGAAGGTCACGACAAACCAGATGAGCAGGAGTACGCCTGTCACTATCAGGTTCTTGTGCCAGTAGGTTTCGTGTTTCCGTATCGTCTGCAAGGAAGGCTGCTCCTTCAATGAATATCGTACTGCTTGTGCTGCACCACTGAGGCTGTCGCTACCACCAGGCTAATGCACCGGGTAGCGCAAGCGCTCGATGAGCTCCTGCGTTTTCGCCGGCGGGGGCGGCGTTAGCAAACTGACGACGATAATCACCACAAAACCGACCGGCACCCCCCAGATGCCCGCTGAAGTCGACTGGATATCCAGCCACGGCTCCATGCCGATCCCGTGCAGGCCGAGCCAGGCAATACTGTCGAACTGCACACGCACCATGTAGTAGAGCGTAACCAAGAGGCCTGCCAGCATGCCGGCGACGGCACCCTGCTTGTTGGCACGTTTCCAGAAAATACCGAGCACCAGCGCCGGAAAAAATGCTGCACCGGCGATCGAAAAAGCCCAGGCCACCATGGAGAGAATGGTTGCCGGTTTCTGTGCCGCCACCATTGCGGCAAGCACCGCCACGACCAGCAAGAGCGATTTTGAAATCACCAGCCGCCATTGCGTGCTCGCCTGCGGCCGGATGATCTTGTAATAAACGTCGTGCGAGAGGGCGCCGGTAATGGTCAGCAAAAGACCATCGGCGGTAGACAGTGCGGCTGACAGCGCGCCAGCGGCTACCAGCCCGGAAATGACGTAGGGTAGCCCGGCGATCTCCGGCGTGGCCAGCACGATCACGTCCGGGTTCAGCGTCAGCTCGGCCAACTGCAGCAGGCCATCACGGTTGATGTCTTCGATGGAGACCAGCCCAAGCTTGCCCCAGGCCGCGATCCAGCCGGGCAAGCGGGCGATCTCGCTATTGACCAGATGCAGATAGATCTCGTACTTGGCAAACACGGCGTAGGCCGGTGCCGTCAGGTACAGGGCCAGAATGAAGAACAGCGACCAGAAGACCGAGGAGCGCGCTTCGCGTACCGTTGGCGTCGTGTAGTAACGCATGAGAATGTGCGGCAATGCTGCTGTCCCCACCATCAGGCAGAAAATCAGCGTCAGGAAATTGATGCGTGCCGCGTTACGCGCCTCTTCGCTCTTGCCGGGGAAGGCTTCGGCATGGGGGTTCGGGACACTGGCCCGCTCCAGCGCCGCCTTGCGTGCCTCACCCCATTTCGATTTGGCCTCTTCGGCATTGCCCGGCAATTCGCGGCGCTGACGCTCCAGCGCGACGATTTCGCGCATGCTGGCACTGCTGTCGAGCTTGCGTTCGTTGATCTGGGTGGACAGTCGCTGCTTCTCCTCGACCAGCGATTCCGGCAGTGCCTGGATTCGCTCGGCCAGTGCTTCTGCGCGTTCGCGATAGAGCTGGCGGGCACTCTCCTCTGCAGGCGAGTGGAACACTTGTGTTTCCAGTACCCGCAAACGCTCCAGCACTTCGCCATAGACGATCTGCGGAATAGGTACGTTGGTGACCTTGACGGACAGCATCGCCACCGGCGTGATATAGGCAACGATCAGGATCACGTACTGCGCCACCTGCGTCCACGTCACCGCACGCATGCCGCCAAGGAAGGAGCAGACAAGAATGCCGGCCAGCCCGAGAAAAACACCGATTTCAAACTGCAGGCCGACGAAGCGGCTGGCGATCAGGCCAACGCCATATATCTGGGCGACGACATAGACGAAGGACGCGAGGACGACGGCAAAGACGCCGACCAGGCGCGCGGCGTTACCACCGTAGCGTGCCGCGAGGAAATCGGGAATGGTGTATTGGCCGAACTTGCGCAGATAAGGTGCGAGCAGCAGGGCCACCAGCACGTAGCCACCGGTCCAGCCCATCACGTAGGCCAGCCCCTGGTAGCCGGAAAGATAGAGCGTGCCAGCCAGACCGATGAAGGAGGCGGCACTCATCCAGTCGGCACCGGTGGCCATACCGTTAAACACGGCAGGTACGCGGCGCCCGGCTACGTAGTACTCGGAAACATTCGAGGTCCGGCTCATGATGCCGATGGCGGCATAGATCATGATCGTGAAGAACAGGAAGGCATAGCCGATCCAGCGCGGCGGCATGCCCTGCCGCTCGAGCAGGGCAAGCACCAGAATGAGCACGATGAAGCCGCCCGTGTAGGCCAGGTAGTAGCTGCGCAAACGGTTGGAGAGATCGTTGCTCATCGACGCATCATCAAGATATTCGCCCTACCCGGCCCGCCGCAACCAGCGACGCGCCTTCTCCATGTCCATGAAAATTTCCGCAGAATCCTTGCCGAGAGAAGCCCCACGTGTTTGCGCCACCTGCAACAGCTTGGCGGTGGCATAAGCATCGGAAACGGCGTTGTGGCGCAGGATGTTCTCGATATTGAACGACGCCAGCCAGGGGTCCAGCCCGACCTGATTATCAATGCGCTCACGATAGAGCTCGGGCAGCACCCAGGCCAGATCGATCCACGGCAAAGTGATCGTACTTCCGAGATAGCGCGACATCGCCTTCTCGATCATGGTCTGATCGAACAGCGCGTGGTAAGCCACCAGCGGGGCCTTGCCGATGTAGTGGAGGAATGCAAGAAGCGCATCGACAGGTTCCTTGCCGTCCCGCTGGGCACTACCGCCAATGCCATGAATGAGGATATTGTCGTGCGAGCTCACCTCGTCCTGGCGCAGCACCACCTCAAAGGCATCGGAGAGTTCGATCATGCCGCCCGTGACGGCAATCGCACCGATTGAGATGAGCCGATCCTTGGACATGTGCAACCCGCTCGCCTCGACATCGACGACGACATAGCGCGTGAGAAAGTGCGAGCGCGACAAGTCCTCGGCCGGCAGCTTGCGCCAGGCGTCCAGCGACGCTGCCTGCTCAGGTGTCAGCGCAACCGCAGGCGACCCGACGACACTGCCAAAGAGGTTCCTTAACCACTGCATGGCGCTTAGACCTGGTAGTCCAGCTTGAGCCGCTGCTGCAGCTTGCGGACCTGCCGGAAGGCTTCCTTCAGGATGCGGCGATCGAGCTCGTTGAGCTGGTCAGGATTGACAAAGTTATCGCCGGGCCGTCCATGCTCGTTCTCGAAATGCTGATGCCGGAGGCGCAAGGCCTGGATGAAATTGAAGCCCTCGACAATCGCCGCCGCTTCCTCCGGTGCCACCCCCATGCGCTGGCTGGACAATCGGATACGCTGGACGGTGTTGGTGTTGTGCAACCCCGTAGCCAGGGAAAAAATCCGTGCTGCATCGATAAAGATGCGGGCACCGTAGGCCTTCAGGTCGATGCACCCCGGATGTGCCGGATCAAGGTCAGTAATGAAGTCGCGAATCTTGCCCAGCGGCGGTTGAACCTGCAGTGCGTTACCGGCCATCATGCGCAGGAACACTGGCTGTTTTTTTACCAGGTTGAGCAAGGTCATGCGCAGGCGATCAGCAAGGTGCGTAGCCCCGTAAAGGGCGCGGAAATCGAAAAATATCGTGGCGTTGAGTAACGCTTTCGGTTCCGGCACCCGTATCCAGCGGGAAAATTTTTCCTCCCATGCCTCCAGCGTCAGGCAAAGTTCGGGGTTGCTGGCCATGATATTGCCCTTGCAGAACGGGAAACCCACGGCATCGAGGTCGTGGTTCACATCCTGCGCAAATTCAAGCAGGCGTAATTCCAGCTCATCCCGGTTCTGGATGTCGGTGCAGGTGTAGATAATGCCGTTATCCTGATCGGTACTGAAGGTCTGCTCGTCACGACCTTCCGATCCGAAGGAAAGCCAGGCCCATTCGATGCCGTAGAGATCATGCTGGGCAAGGTTGAGCTGGATGACCCGGCGGGTCACGGTATCGTTGAGCGCCGAGATGAACTGCGTCAATTGTTCGGCCCCGACGCCCTGGGCCAGCATGTTGAGGGCAAGCTGGCGAACATCGGCGCCGGCCTGCTTGAGCACATTGATATCCTGCGCACCTTCGATCGACTGGCGTACCTGGCGCAAGCCGACACGTTGCAAAGTAAACAGGTCACGCTCGGAAACCACGCCCTTGAGGCAACCCTCGCCATCGACGGCCAGCACGTGACGAACGCTGTGCATGGCCATCGCCAGCGCCGCGTCGTACACATGCGCATGTTCCGACAGCGCGTGCGGTCGCGCCGACATCACTTCCGAGATCGGCCGGTCGAGCGACATGCCGGGCAGCAGAATGCGCTTCAACGCATCCGACTGGGTAAAGATGCCCACCGGCTGCTTGTCCTGGTCGACCACCACCATCGAACCGATGTGGCCGGACACCATTGTTTCGATCACCTGCCGGATCGGCGTCTCCGGAGAAACCGACACCGGTGTCTTGGTAATGATCGACGACAAGGGCGAACTCATCGATTGCTGTTCGGCGGCACGCTGCGAAAACTGCACCTGCAACTGGCGGCGCGACTGGTTGAGCAGCGTCGCGATGTACTGCGTGCAAAACAGATTGAACGGCTGGCTCATCTGCATCAGCTGCACGAAATCATCGGCCGGCAGCTGATAGCAGAAGGTATCTTCGATGGCGATGTAGGCATTGGTCGAAGCACGCCGCGCCATCACCGAGCCTATCGGGAAGCACTCGCCGGTACCGAGGGTCAACGACGAATACTCGGTCACGTTGATTTCACCGGTCTGCTTGGCCTGCACCTTGCCACGCTGGATGATGTAGAAAGTGTTCACCGGCCCCATGTCCGGCGTGATGATATGGGAATCCTTGGGGAAATAGCCGAGCTTTGATTTTTCGGAAAGGAAACGCAAAGCATCCTGTTCCATGCGGTCAAACGGCGAATGTCGCCGCAGCGCCTCGACCGCCGCATCCACCAGCATTCTGGTCGCGCTCGTACTCATCACCACTCCCCCCACGGGCAAAAAAAAACCGACGCTGTAACAGCGCCGGCTTGAATGAAGCGGTCTCTCCTCCGCATCAACTGTTGGCGCATCCCCGGCAATTGTATGCCACTTGAACGCGCCCTTGTCTCCCCCTGCCCGATTTAACCAGGTCAGGCTTGTACGTTGGCGGCCATGGCCGCCAACGTACAGTTACTTCATCAAGCAGCAGGCTGCTTGAGCTGCTCCAGGATCGCCGGGTTTTCCAGCGTCGAGGTGTCTTGCGTGACTTCCTCACCCTTGGCCAGCGAGCGCAGCAGACGGCGCATGATCTTGCCGGAACGGGTCTTCGGCAGGTTCTCGCCGAAACGGATGTCCTTCGGCTTGGCGATCGGACCGATCTCCTTGCCAACGTGATCCTGCAGATCCTTGATCATCTTCTTGGCCGCGTCGCCAGACGGGCGGGCGCCCTTGAGGACGACGAAGGCGCAGATGGCTTCACCGGTCAGATCGTCAGGACGACCGACCACGGCAGCTTCAGCCACCATCGGGTGCGAGACCAGGGCCGACTCGATTTCCATGGTGCCCATGCGGTGACCGGAAACGTTCAGCACGTCGTCGATACGGCCGGTGATGGTGAAGTAACCCGTGTTGGCGTCGCGGATGGCGCCGTCGCCGGCGAGGTACAGCTTGCCGTTGAAGTCATCCGGGTAGTAGGACTTCTTGTAGCGGTCCGGATCGCCGTAGATGGTGCGGATCATCGACGGCCACGGCTTCTTGCAGACGAGGATGCCGCCCTTGCCCCAGTCGAGTTCGGTACCGGTTTCGTCAACCACGGCAAACTCGATGCCGGGGAACGGCAGCGTGCAGGAACCCGGAATCATCGGCGTCACGCCCGGCAGCGGGGTGATCATGTGGCCACCGGTTTCGGTCTGCCAGAAGGTATCGACGATCGGGCACTTGCCGCCGCCAACATTGTCGTAGTACCACTGCCATGCAGCCGGGTTGATCGGCTCGCCGACCGAACCCAGCAGGCGCAGCGACGACAGGTTGTAGTTCTTCGGATGCACGGCCGGGTTGGTATCGGCAGCCTTGATCAGCGAGCGGATGGCGGTCGGTGCGGTGTAGAAGGTGTTGACCTTGTGATCCTGGATCATCTTCCAGAAACGGCCGGCGTCCGGATAGGTCGGCACGCCTTCGAAGACGATCTCGGTGCCGCCGCAGGCGAGCGGGCCATAGGTGATGTAGGTGTGGCCGGTGACCCAGCCGATGTCGGCGGTACACCAGAAGATGTCGTTCGGCTTCAGGTCGAAGGTCCACTTCATCGTCAGGATGGCATGCAGCAGGTAGCCACCGGTCGAGTGCTGGACGCCCTTCGGCTTGCCCGTCGAACCCGAGGTGTAGAGCAGGAACAGCGGATGTTCGGCTTCGACCCATTCCGGTTCGCAAACGTCGGACTGGCCAGCAACGGCGTCGTGCCACCAGGTGTCACGGCCGGCAACGATGTTGCACTCGCCGCCGGTACGCTTCCAGACGATGACGTTCTGGATGGTCGGGCAGGAATTGTTTTCCAGGGCTTCGTCGGCGATCGGCTTGAGCGGCAGCGCCTTGCCACCACGGAACTGGCCGTCGGAGGTGATCAGCATGACGGCGCCGGCATCGATGATGCGGTCACGCACGGACTGGGCCGAGAAGCCGCCGAAGACGACGGAGTGGATGGCGCCGATACGGGCGCAAGCCTGCATGGCGACAACGCCTTCGACCGACATCGGCAGATAGATGACGACGCGGTCGCCCTTCTTGACGCCGCGCGCCTTCAGCGCATTGGCGAACTGGTTAACCTTCGCCAGCAGTTGCTTGTAGGTGACGCGGGTAACAGTACCGTCGTCAGCTTCGGAAATGATTGCAACCTTGTCGCCCAGACCGGCTTCGATGTTGCGGTCGAGACAGTTGTAGGAAACGTTCAGCTTGCCATCGGCAAACCACTTGAAGAACGGGGCTTCCGAATCGTCCAGAACCTTGGTGAACGGCTGCTTCCAGGTGACGTGCTCGCGGGCCAGACGGGCCCAGTAGCCCTGATAGTCTTTTTCGGCTTCCGCACACAGTGCCTTGTAGGCGTCCATGCCCGAAATCGTCGCTTGCTTGACGAATTCGGCGGACGGCTGGACGAACTGTACGGATTCATTCTGGGACATATTCCATCTCCTGTGAGCTGTATGTACGAATACAAACGGTTATCAGAATGCAACAAAAGTGGCTTGGATTAGAACCGGTCAATCTTACACTCCCCTTACACCGGAACACAGGCCCCCCAATGGTTCCGCTGCACCGCAGCATAATATCGGTGCTAAAATTCGCCGCTCGTTTCCCTCCTCCCGCAGAACATGAACAAAATCGTCAAGCTTCTCGAAACCTCGATATTTGCCAGTCGCTGGATCCAGGCGCCGCTCTATCTTGGCCTCATCGTCGCCCAGCTGGTCTATTGCTACCTGTTCATGGTCGAGCTCTCGCACCTCGTGCACGCGGCCGTCTCGAACAAGCAACTCAGCGAAACCGACGTCATGCTGGTCGTACTTGGCCTGATCGACGTCGTGATGATCGCCAACCTCCTGATCATGGTCATCGTCGGCGGCTACGAAACCTTCGTTTCCCGGCTTAACCTTGAAGACCACCCGGACCAGCCGGAATGGCTCTCGCACGTCAATGCCGGCGTACTCAAGATCAAACTTTCGACAGCCATCATCGGCATTTCGTCGATTCACCTGCTGAAAACCTTCATCAACGCCGGCAACCTGACCGAGCATACGATCAAGTGGCAGGTCATCATCCATGTCGTTTTCCTTGTCTCCGCCGCCGCCATGGCCTGGGTGGACAAGTTGATGAACGAAACGCTGCGTCTGCAGCATGCCGCAAAACAACACCACTGAACTACGGGAGCCCCCATGACCGCCATCAAGCAGGAAGACCTGATCCAGTCGATCGCCGACGCATTCCAGTACATCAGCTACTACCACCCGCTCGACTACATCACGGCGCTGGGTGAAGCCTACGAGCGCGAGGAAAGCCCCGCCGCCAAGGACGCCATTGCCCAGATCCTGACCAACTCGCGCATGGCTGCCGAAGGCCACCGCCCGATCTGCCAGGACACCGGCATCGGCGTGGTCTTCATCAAGGTCGGCATGCAGGTCACCTGGCCGGATGCAACGATGAGCATCCAGAAGATGATCGACGAAGGCGTCCGTCGTGCCTACGCCAACCCGGACAACCCGCTGCGCGCTTCGGTGCTCGCCGACCCGGCCGGCACCCGCAAGAACACCAAGGACAACACCCCGGCCGTGGTGCACTTCGAGCTCGTCGAAGGCCACCACGTCGAAGTCATCTGCGCCGCCAAGGGCGGTGGCTCGGAAGCCAAGGCCAAGTTCGCCATGCTTAACCCCTCCGACGACCTGGTCGACTGGGTCCTGAAGAAGATCCCGGAAATGGTCGCTGGCTGGTGCCCGCCGGGCATCATCGGCATCGGCATCGGTGGC
>Ga0172380_10003706_pt1 | contig 20585 bp, 17 predicted proteins | sample Leawe162metaG_FD_119747 | JGI IMG/M metagenome (GOLD analysis project Ga0172380, IMG submission 119747) | Leachate microbial communities from a municipal landfill in Southern Ontario, Canada - Leachate well 162 metaG | ecosystem: Engineered > Solid waste > Landfill > Unclassified | place... | reverse complement strand
TATCGACGCCCCGCGTCGGCTCGTCGAGAATCATCACCCGCGGCTTGACGAGCAGCCACTTGGCGATGGCGACCTTCTGCTGATTGCCGCCGGACAGTGTGCCGATCATGTCGCCCGCGTCGCCGATTTTGATGCTCAGTCGTTCGACCTGTTCATCCACCGCGACGCGCTCGGCGTGACGATCCGCGAAACGTCGCATCGCCGCCAGCGTCATGTTGTGCGCGATGCTCATGCCCATCACCAGCCCGCATCCCCGGCGATCCTCCGACAGATACGCCAGTCCGTGACGCATCGCATCATGCACGTTACGCAGCGGCGGCGATTGGCCGCCGATTTTCACTTCGCCGGTTTTCCGTCGCAGGCCGACCAGCGCTTCGCCCAGTTCGGTGCGACCGGCCCCGATCAGCCCCGCGAAGCCGAGTATCTCGCCTCGCCGCACGCTGAACGACACATCGCGCACGCGGCCGGTCACCGACAGATGCGAGACTTCGAGCGCAACGCTTCCGGGGGTTCCGGGGATTCCGGGGGCGGGGGCAATTAATTGCCCCCGCCGGGGGAAGTGATCCGTCATCGTCCGGCCCACCATCAGCGACGCCAGTTGTTGTTCGCTGGTTTGCCGCACCTGATCGGCGTCCAGCGTCGTCACCACCCGCCCATCGCGCAGCACCGTGATGCGGTCGCACAGCGCTTTGACCTCATTGAGCAGATGCGAAATGTAAATCACGCACCCGGCGGGGGCAATTAATTGCCCCCGCCCCCGGAACTGTCGCACCACGTTGAACAGGTTTTCGACATCGTTTCGTCCCAGCACCGCCGTCGGCTCGTCGAGTATCAACACCCGCGCATCGGTCGATAACGCCCTGGCGATTTCCACCCGTTGCCGCTGCGCCAGACCGAGGTTTTTCACGAGGGTGGTTGGGTCGATGTCCGCCCCGCCCCCGGAAACTTGCGCCAGGTATTCAGCGGCCCGCGCGTTTTGCGTACGACGGTCGATGAAAAAGCCGCCCCAATTTCCGGGGATTCCGGGGGGTTCCCGCCCCAGAAAAATGTTCTCCGCCGCCGACAGTTCACTGACGAGGTTGAGTTCCTGATGCACCATCGCGATACCCCGCCGGATCGCCTCGGCGGGATCGGCGAACGTGACGGCCCGGCCCCGCCAGTGAATCGTCCCGACGTCGGGCGCGACGATCCCCGCCAGCAGATTCATCAGCGTGCTTTTGCCCGCCCCGTTTTCCCCGATGATTCCGTGTATTTCACCGGCCCGGAAATGGAGTGAAACATCGTCCAGCGCCCGCACGAGTCCGAAGCGTTTGGACAGATGTTCGACAGCGATCAGTGGGGGTGTCGGATCGTTGGATTGGGTGATTGGGTGATTGGGTGAAGGCATCCGGACAGGCCCATCCGACAATTTGCCACGGGAACCGATTTCCATTTCACCAAATCATACTTCATCCAATCACCCAATAAAAAAGGTCGCGTAGTTTCCACCTGCGCGACCCGGCGAACTTGGCGCTGTGCGTGTTGCCTGGATCCTTCCCGCGCGTTGGTCGTCCCTGACGTGCGCCACGCCGCGGGCCTCCTTGCCGGCGACGAATGTGCATCCATTGTCAAAGGGGCACTTCGTGCCACCCGCTAAACAACTTCCGGGGGTCAATACACCACCGCCATCGCGTCTTCGACGCATTCGATGACCTGGCGGAAATTGAACGGCTTCTTCAGGTAGCCGTCGAATCCCTTGGCCTGTAACTGATGCGACTGGCCGTCGGTGAGTTTGCCGCTCATGGCGATCACCTTCGTCAACTGGAGATCGTCGTTGTTTTTAATCATCCGGCAAAGCTCGATCGCGTCCATCTCCGGCAGATGCACGTCCAGCAACATCACGTGCGGACGGAACTTTTCACATTCAAACCCCGCGGCGAACCCCGTCGCGGCGGTTCGCACTTCGTAATGCGCCTGTTCGGTCAGCACCTGCGTGAGGGCGGTGACGATCTGCTGATCGTTATCCACGACCAGCAGGCGGGTCTGCCCGGTCTGGAGGCCGTCGGTCGGAATGCTGTGATGCTTCATGAAGCGGATGAGGGCCGCCAGCGGGATGCGGCGATCCTTGGAGCCGGGAATGCGGTATCCGCGAAGCTGGCCGGAGTCGAACCACTTGCTGACCGTTCGCGGCGCGACGTTGCAGACCTTGGCCACTTCACCGGTTGTCAGAACATCTTTCTGTCGGGGCATGATGGCGACCCTTGTAAAAAACCGACGCCCGGCGGGGTACATCGTGCCGGACGACAATGGATGTATCGGCAACCGTGAGCGATGGGTTAACCGCCCCCCGGAGGTTTTCCCCGAAATCTGCTTTAAGCGGATCGCTCCGTGTCGGGACCGGACGCTGTCCGACCGCCGGGCATCCGCCTGTTTTTTACGGTATTTACCGTGCGAAACGATTACGTCCATCACTTTGTTTTCACTGAAAACAAAGTGATGGACGCCGTTCCGCAAAGCCGGGGCGGCGACCGATAAAACCGTCGGTATTTGGTGTATTCGGGGGTATTCGGGGTGCTATGATGTGGCGATGGATGTGACGGTGGATTTATGCGTGGTGCCGCTGGGCGTGGGCGTATCGGTCAGCCGGTATGTCGCCGCATGTCAGCGTGTTTTGGAAGAGGCGGGTCTGTCGCATCAGTTGCACGCCTACGGCACGAACATCGAAGGCGAATGGGACGCGGTGTTCGCGGCGGTCAAACGATGTCACCAGGTGGTGCATGAGATGGGCGCGCCGCGCATTTTCACCACGCTGAAAGTCGGCACACGCATCGACCGGACGCAGCATTTGCGGGACAAGATCGACTCGGTGAACCGGCAACTGCGAGGGGGCGATGATTAAACAAAAAAATGTTTCGCTGTAAGTGACCGGGCGACGGGTATCTGCGAACATCGCGCGAAGCGGGGGCGCATTTTCATTGAACCCGGATACCGGCGGAGCGATACTGATTGTTATAAAACGACGTCCGAATGATGATCGGGTTCGCGGGCGGCGTGGTGGCGGTGTGTGTGTCGGCTCACTCAAAGGAGGGGTGAGTTGGGAGTGGTGGCCAATGGTCAAACGATCAGGGAATCGATGGGTGTTTGAATTGATTCGTCCGGGGGCGAGCGAGGTGTTCCTCGCCGGGGATTTCAACGGCTGGTCGCCTTGCGCCACGCCGATGCAACGCAACATCGCCGGCTTGTGGCAATGCGAACTGACGCTGCCGCCGGGCGTTTATCGGTTCCGCTATCGTGCCGACGGTCAGTGGCTGACGGATTACGCGGCCTACGGTGTGCAGCGCAATCCGCTGGGAGATTTTGATTCGGTGTTGCTGGTCGAGGAGTACCCCCGGCTCGTCACGCCGGTGGCGAAGATCGACACGGTTCGCCCGCAACCGACCGCATGGCGCACCCGCCATCGACGTTTGCGCAATCGCCCCGTCACCCTCGACGTGCCTTCCGCCGCGTCACGCCGCCTGGCGTCCGCCCCGCCGGTCGGCATCGAGCGCGTCGTCGAACAGTCCCGCCAACCGGCTGGGGTGTGAGAGGGAAGTGGGAAGTCGGAAGAAAGTCGGAAGTCGGAAGAATTTTATACACGGCTCTTTACTTCCCACTTCCCACTTCCGCCTTCCCACTTTCCTCCCACTTCCGACTTCCGCCTTTCCTCCGACTTTCCACTTTCTGCTACCATAGCGGTTTCGCCGTGAGCGGGAGAGTTGTGTTACCCCATGCAAACCGTTGATCTGGACCAACTGGCTTATCTGACCGCCGACGAACCGGGCATCGCCGGCAAGCTCAAGCAGCGCCCCGAAGATTTCATCGTCGATGAGGAGCCGCTCTACGAACCGACCGGCCAGGGCGATCATCTTTATCTGTTCGTCGAAAAGCGTCGCCGGCTGACCACCGATGTCACCCGGCTGTTCCGCGAACACTTCGGCGTGAAAGAGGTCGCCATCGGTTACGCCGGTCTGAAAGACAAACACGCGATCACCCGCCAGTGGTTCAGCGTCGAACACGCCTCCGCCGAGCGCGCCGCCGAGTTCGCCGATGAGCACATTCACATCCTCGCGACCGATCGCCACCTCAACAAACTCAAGCGGGGTCATCTGCGGGGCAATCGTTTCATCATCAAGTTGCGTGATGTGGAATTGAACGATGTGGTTCGCGTTCGCAGGATGCTCGACCGGATGTGTCGCTGCGGCGTGCCGAACTATCTGGGCGAGCAACGCTTCGGTTATCGCAGGAACAATCACCTGCTCGGCCAACTGCTGATGCTCGGAAAATACCGGGAGTTTCTCGACGAAATGCTGGGCCGGCCGATCCCCGCCGATTCGCCCCCCGCCGCCGAGGCGCGACACGCCTACATGGCCGGGGATTACGTCACCGCGCTGGAGTGCTGGCCGAAGGTGCATCGTTTCGAGCGGCAGGCGATCGGCCCGCTCAGTCGCGGCGCTTCGCCCTCGCAGGCCGTCAACGGCATCGACCGCCCCCAACTGGCGCTGCTCATGAGCGCTTACCAAAGCTACATTTTCAACCTCGTGCTCAACAAGCGCGTCCGCGACGGTTTGTTCGACACCATGCTCGCCGGCGACCTGGCGTTCAAGCACGACTCGCGCGGCGTGTTCCTCGTCGAAGATGTCGCTGAAACCCAGCAACGCTGCGACGCCAAGCTCATCTGTCCCACAGGCCCGATGTGGGGGCCGGACATGATGCGCGCCGGCGGGCAGGTCGATCAGTGGGAACTGGACGCCCTGCGAAGCACCGGCATGGACGTGAGCGATCTGGTCGCCAGCAAACGCGCCCCCGAAGGATCGCGCCGGGCGATGCGCATGCTCATCGACGAACCGGCGGTCAGTGCCGGAAGCGATGAGTTCGGCCCCTACATCGAGCTGCGATTCATGCTTCCCCGCGGCAGTTTCGCCACCACCGTCATGCGCGAAATCATGAAAAACGGCGCGCCGCGCGATGACGATTGAATCACCGTTCGCCCCGAATCGCCGGGGGCGGGCTCGCCTCAACGCCTTTTTCAATTCACGAACCCGCCGGTTCATCGTATCATGTCATCATGCTCGCTCAGGCAGGGATGCAAAAACGCTGGGTTTCCCGCATGCCCCCGGAAGTGGAGGCAACGTGCGGAACAACGGTCGCACAGCTTGCCGCCGCGCTTTCATGTTCCCCCCTGATCGCGCGTCTGCTGGCCAATCGCCATATCACCGACACGCAGGCCGGTAAACAATTTCTCGCTCCCGCGTTGTCGCAACTGGCCGACCCCCGGAAGTTGAACGATTGTGAAAAGGCGGCGCAGCGCATCGTCGATGCGATCCGGGCCGGTCAGCGTATCGTCATCTACGGCGATTACGATGTTGATGGCGTCACCGCGACGGCGATTCTGTTTCACACCCTCAAAGCCGCGAACCCCGACACCGATGTCCGCCGATACATCCCGCACCGCATCGACGAGGGCTACGGCCTGAACACCCACGCGATCGAATCGCTCATCAACGACGGAGCGCAACTCATCATCAGCGTCGATTGCGGCATCACCGCCGTCGAACCCGCCGCCGTCGCCAAATCACGCGACATCGACCTCATCATCACCGATCACCACGCCCCCGCCCCCGGAAGCGAACTGCCCGACGCCTTCGCGCTGATACATCCGGCTTTGCGGGATGCGGGATGCGGGATGCCGTTGAACGAAACCGACGCCTCTTCAACCGCAAACCGCAAACCGCAAACCGCAAACTCTTCCTCTGATTTATGCGGGGCCGGTGTCGCCTACAAACTCGCCTGGCAGATCGCCCGATGCTGGTGCGGCAGCGAGCGCGTCAGTGAAACCTTCAAACAACTGCTGGTCGATCTGCTGTCCCTCGCGGCCCTCGGCACGATCGCCGATGTCGTGCCCCTGATCGGTGAAAACCGTGTGATCGCGCACCACGGCCTGGGCCGGATCAAACGTACCCCGTTCGAGGGACTGAACGCGCTGATCGACCATTCACGGTTGCGCGATGAAAAAATCGACGCATACCACGTCGGCTTCGTGCTGGGGCCGCGGCTCAATGCGTGCGGTCGCATGGGGCACGCCAAGAGCGCCTGCAAACTACTGACCACGGCCCAAGGCGTTGAGGCAAGCCAGATCGCGGCTTTGTTGCAGGAAGCGAACAACAGCCGGCAGGCGACCGAACGCGATATTTTCAACAGCGCCTGCCGCATGGTCGAGCAAAACGGTTACGACCGCGATGATGTGCGCATCATCGTGCTGGCCGACCCGGCGTGGCACGCGGGCGTCGTCGGCATCGTCTGTTCCCGGCTGGTCAATCAATACGGTCGGCCCGCGATCCTGCTGAACTCAATGAACGGCATCGCGCACGGGTCCGGTCGCAGCATCGACGGCTTCGACCTGCACGCGGCGCTGGCGGCGTGCGGCGAACACCTGCATACCTTCGGCGGTCACGCGATGGCGGCGGGCATGAAACTCGCCACCGAGAATATCGAAAACTTCCGGGGGGCGATGATCGCTTACGCGGCTGACCGATTGAGCGTCGAGGATTTGACGCCGACACTGGCGTGGGATGCCGAGGCGATGCTGCATGAATTGACCGTGCCGGTAGTGTCGCAGTTGCGGCAGATGGAACCGTTCGGAAGGGGCAATCCCTCGCCGGCGGTGCTGGTGCGCGGGGCGAAGGTGTCGCAGGAACCGCGCACCGTGGGCAAGACGGGGCAACATCTGACGCTGGTGTTGCAGCAGGACGGTCAGACGATGCGCGGCATCGCGTGGCGGATGGGCCGGCTGGTCGGACAGATGCGCGTCGGCATGGAACTGGACCTGATCGCCCGGCCTAAACTGAACGAATGGAACGGAAGGGTGAACAGTGAACTGGAGATACTGGATTTGCGAGTGGCGGAAAAGATGGATTAACCACAGCGGCACAGAGGCGCAGAGATGAAAAAAAGGGACAAAGGGACTTAGGGACGAAGGGACGAAGTGAGGATGGGGCGGTGATTCTTTCACTCCATCCCTTCGTGCCTTCGTCCCTGATCCCTGCCTGCCCGTTTTCTTCTGCCATCTGCGGTTAAATATTTTTTCGAGGTGAATCATGGAACTGCAAGGCAAAACGGCGATCATCACCGGGGCGTCGAGCGGGATCGGCGAAGGCGTGGCGAAGGAACTGGCGATGGCCGGGATGAAACTCGTCATCACCGCAAGACGCGGGAAACTGCTGGAAAAACTCGCGGCCCAATTGAACACCGAAGTCGTTTGCGTCGATGGTGACATTTCCGACCCCCAACTTCCGGGAGTGCTCATCGACACGGCGGTCCAACGATTCGGCGGGGTCGATGTCGTGTTCAACAACGCGGGGGTGATGATCGTCGGCGACGTGGCGAAGATTGATTTGGAAGCCGCGTGCGACATGGTGCGCGTCAATGTCGAAGCGGTGTACCGACTCGGCGTACTGGCGATGCGCCAGTTCATCAAGCAGAAGCGCGGCCACCTCATCAACGTGTCCAGTACGCTGGGGTTGAAAGTGCGACCCACGGCTGAACTGTATGCGGGCACGAAATTCGCCGTTGAAGCGTTCAGCGAGGGTTTGCGCATGCAGGCCGCGGCGTTGCCGGGCTGCATCAAAGTCAGCGCGTTGGAGCCGGGGCTGACGGACACGCACTTGCAGGACAATTTCGAGGTACACCCGGCGAAGGCGCTGGGGATCAGGCGCATGCCGACCCCGGCGGATTTGGCGCGTGCGGTGCGATTCATGCTGGAGCAGCCGGACCACGTGAACGTGCCGAAGTTGATGATGCAGCCGAGGGAACAGGCGATGTAGCCCCCGGAAGTAAGCGAGCCGCCTCCCCCGCAAGTGTCGCGGGATGATGTGGAGGATTTATGCGATTTGGGGATGTGAATGATTTTGCGATTGAAGCGGATATTGAACCCGGATTGGTTCCGCCTTCGCCGCCGTGGGGTCATATGTGTGTTTGGTGTCGCGGCATTCCGCTTGGCGATATCAACGATACGCATTGCGGGTTGGCGTCGGCATATGTAGGATTCCGCGCAGTATGTTCACGATTGGAAAGTTTGTGGGATGCGGAGTTTGAAGGGCTGGACGATGGGACGATATGGAACTTTCTCGATGGCATGATTTACGGCTATCACGGCGATGTGGATTTGAAGGATACGCGATCCGTGGCACAGTGCCGGATGGATGCACGGAAATGGGGGCGATTTGATTTTCTGGCCAATTGGGACGAGCCATTCGATGGCTGCAAAGCGTTCCTTTTGTGTCCGCCTGGTGGCGGGGTTCGGATTCTTTCCCGTCGATCTCCGCCGGACATTCGACAAGATTTCGAGGTTTCCCGCGAATCATTTTTGACGGCGGGCCGGGGCTTCGTGAAGTGGTATGAAGCGCAAGAAGCGTTGTTGCGCGGACAGTAAAGCCGGGGGCGGGGACGCCCCGGCTCGCTCTCAAACGGCGATAGGACACGGTTCACATTCTCAATTCTCGCGGATGCGGAGACCGGCTGTCTCAAAAGTATTATTGCTATATTGCAATATAGTAATAATCCTTTTAACTTCAGTTCGGGATCAGTGGGAGGATCGCCATTCATCCGAGGTCGGCCCGTCGAATTCCGCGTATGCCTACGACCGCTACAGCGTGCATTTTTACCTGTATTTACTGGATGAAATAGCCATGACAATGGATCGGTTTTCGACGAAAACAAAGTAATCGACGGATCGGCGAAAGCGGGGGAAACGGAAGGCGTTTTGCTGAGTTTTTGTTTATCCCGAACTCGGGTTTTTAAGATACGCGGCCGTTCTTCGGGCGAACATTCAAAGTACGATGTGTATTACGCCGCTTCGACGGTGAGTTTCAGGCCGACGGCTTTGGTGACGGCGAGCAGGGTGGACAGACGGGGATTGCCTTTGGGGGACAGGGCGCGGTAGAGACTTTCGCGGGCGATACCTGCTTGTTTGGCGACTTTCGCGGGACCGCCGTGTGCTTCGGTGATGTGGCGCAGGGCGATGAGAAGGACGCCGGGTTCGGTTTCGTCCTCAATGGCGGCACGGAGATATTCGGCGGCGAGATCGGGGTCGCGGCGCAATTCGTCGATAACCGCGTCGTCGTGTGAGATGTGGGGTTTGCGTTTCATGGGTTCCTCGCTTGGTAATCGTGCAGCGACGCGACGGCTCGGTTGATATCGGCGGATTGACGATGTTTGTCGCCACCACCGAGAAGCGGAACAACGGTCTTGCCGACCTTGGCGAGATACACGCGGTAACCGGGGCCGAAGTCGATTCGCAGTTCCATGACTCCTTCCCGCAGGGTTTTACAGTCGCCGAAGTTGCCGAGCGCCAGACGATCAATCCGGGTCAAGATCTTCGCGCGTGTTTTGTTGTCATTCAGATTCGCCAACCATTCACCGAAGACGTCTTTGCCAGACGCGGTGATGTATCGACGAATCTCGTTCATTTTGGAATTGTAACTTATAAGTTACAACAAATCAAGTCGCATTTCTCCGCCGCGACACGCGGCGGCTCGCTTTGAAAATCACAAATCAGCAATCAGCAATAACTTCCGGGGGCCGGGGGTTATCCCGCGTCGCCGAGGGCGGCGGGGTAATCGAGGTACCAGGTCAGATCGGCGTCGTCGAAGCTGGGGCGGATGCCGGTGACGGGCAGACGGTGGTAGGCGTCCTGGTCGTCGCCGAGGAGTGCGACGTGTTGGAGCATGGCGTGTTTGGCCGATCCGGTGACGAGCAGCGCGATGTTGCGGGCGGCGTTGAGCAGTGGGTAGGTCATCGTCATGCGGGGGCGGGGTTCGGCGACGGTGTCGCCGGAGTTGAAAACGACCAGACGGTCGGGTTGATCTTGCGCGTGGGAGTGGGGGAAGAGGGAGGCGGTGTGGCCGTCGTCGCCCATGCCGAGCAGGGCGAAGTCGAGGCGTTGGTGTTCATTTTCGACCGGGAGCGTGTTGCGGAGATCGGCTTCGTAGGCGTGGTCCCCGCCGGGCTGCGTGACGGGCATGGCGTGAACGCGCGACGGGGGGATGCTGACATGATCGAGCAGCAGTTGCTTAATCAAGTGGAAGTTGGAGCGGTCGTCATCGAAGGATACGCAGCGTTCATCGACGATCCAGACGTGGGTGTCGGGCCAGGGGAAGTTGCGCCATTGCGGGTCGATGACCAGTGCCTGGTAGAGTCGGCGGGGGGTGGATCCGCCGGAGAGCGCGAGATGGAAGACGGAAGCGGCGGCGATGCGTTCGGTGGCGCGGACGAGCAGGTCGCCGGCCAGTTTGTCGATGAGGGCCTCGACACGCGGCATGATGACGGCCCGTCCGGGCAGACCCCGCATGGCGGAAAAGGCGCGATATTGTTCGGTGCGGTCGGTGGTCATGATCGGCTACCCCTACTCCCTACTCGCTACTCACGTTCATCGGTTTTTCAGACGGAAGCATTCGGTGATGATCGCCTGGGCGTCGTCGAGGTCGGGGTTTTTGAGCAGAACCTGATCGATCCACTGCACGGCCTGGACGCGCGGCTCGCCGAGCTGGAGCAGAATCGCCAGCGCTTCACGGGATGCACTCCCTGTTGACGGGCCGGCCACCGGTTCATCCTTCCGGGGATGGTATGTGGCGGCGGTGATGAAGTCATCGACCTTGCCGTGCAACGTGGCGACGACGGTTTCGGCCATTCGCCGGCCTATTTCGGGCAGGGACTGGAGCAGTTTCAGATCACGATCCGCGATCGCGCCGGCGATCTGCGCCACGTCGAGGGACATGGCCCGCAACGCCTTGCGGGGGCCGATGCCTTTGACGGTGATGAACAGTTCGTAGAAGCGGCGTTGTTCGACATCGAGGAAGCCGATCAATCGCGGGGTGAAATGGGAACCCTGGCTGGTGCCTTCGAGGAAGTGGACGGTGTGGAGTGTGACCGGCTGGCCGACGGAAACGGCCAGACGAACGGCGACGAATGCGGGAACGAGGACTTCGTAGGTCAGTCCGCCGTCGAGTTGGAGGACGGCTTTGGAGCCGTCGATGGATTCGAGTTGACCGTGGATGCGACAGATCATGGGAACAATGTACCGTTAACCGCGAAGATCGGCCACGAAGACGCGAGAGCGATTGACCACGCAGGCGCGGCGCGGCGAAGGGGTTTGATCCGCTGAGCATTTTCGTGGTCGGATGTCGCCATTGGAGTGTTTATTTTTGTTTACGGCCGGTGTTTCAGCGGGTTGGAAGCGAAAAAAGCACTCAATCCGGCTATTTGTCGGGGAATTTTTGTCGCCTGCCACGATGGGTGTGGTATATTATTGGAACCTTTGCCTTGGGACGCGAGGGGAAGGCGACGCGTCATCGAACTGCCGTAAAACTTTTCAGAGGAGAGCAGAGACATGTCAACTCACATGCGAAGTGGTGTTTCCGTGATGTTGTTTGCGTGCGCCGTGGCTGGATTCACGACCGCGCAGGCGGCACAAAAGACCGCCACCTGGACCGGTGGGGGCGACGGGGCCAGCTACAGCGATCCGTTGAATTGGGACATCGGCGAGGTGCCGGTGAACAATGTCACCGACACGTTTGTCGTGGTGATCGGCACCAGTTCCAATGTGGCGTTCGACATCCCCGACCCCGGCGTGGGCACGAATGAGGTGTACCAGTTTTCGCTGGCGGCGGGGAGCAGTCTGACGGTCAATTCCGCCCGTCATTTGTCGGTGCAGGACTCGGCGGCGATCGGCGGAACGATCAGCGCACCCAGCGGCGGATTCAGCGCGCCGTCGGCCGCGAGCAGTTTGACGGGCACCGCGGCGAAAATCGGCGCGACGGGCACCGGCGTGGTGGTGCTCGGAGCCGGTTCATATGACAGCACCGCCATTCAGGGCGGCAATATCATCAGCGCCGACGGCACCGGCGCGGCGGTCAACCTGCCCTACCTCCAGTCGATCAACGATGCCACCAACTACTACCCCGCGCAGACCCGCTCGATCATCGCCACCAACAACGGCAGCATCAATCTGTCGGGGCTGACACAGATCAGCGGCGGCGCCGGCGACGACACCACGCGGCTGGCCGAGTCATCGGGCGGATCGATCAATCTGTCGTCGCTGACCACCGTGACCAACAACGTGCTGTTCAGTTCCGACAAGGCGACGTTCAGTCTGCCGTCGCTGATATCGGCGCAAAACATGACGTTCGCGCTGAATCCGGGCCACACGCTGAATCTGGTGTCGCTGACGCAACAGAACGGCGGCGCCTACACGCTGGGCGCGGCGGACACGGTGAATCTCAATTCGCTGACGCAACTGACCAATGCCCGCGTGACCATCAGCGATAACCTGTCGGTTTTCAACGCGCCGGCGCTGGCCAATATCAACAACAGCTTTTTCAACCTGTCCGGCGGGGCGCAGCTCACGCTGAGCGTCGCCAACTATGTGGGCACCAATTTCGCCGGCGGCAACTTCTTCAGCGCCGACGGAACCAATACGCTGCTGAATCTGTCGGCGATGCGGACCCTCAACAGCGCCGTCGATCAATACCCCGTGCAAGTGCGGTCGATCGTCGCAACCAACGGCGGCACGGTGGACCTGACCAACCTGACCACGATCAACGGCGGCACCGGCGATGATTACGTCGAACTCAAACGCGCCGCCGGCGGCACACTGCTGCTGACCAACCTGACCACCACCACCGGCAATGTCCGCTTCAACACCGACACGAACCTGATCGTGCCCAAACTGGCGAACGCCGAGTCGCTGTTTTTCACCATGCAGCCCGGCTCGTCGCTGAGTTTGCCGGAACTCATCAGTCAGACCGGCGGCAGCCACATCGTCCCGGCCGGCGGATCGGTCAGCGCGCCCAAACTCACCACCGCCACGGGCACGACGATCAACATCTCCGACGCCGCCGCGTCGTTCAGCGCGCCCCTGCTTTCCAACATCAACAACAGCTTCGTCAACCTCAGCGGCGGAGCGCGCCTGATGCTGCCCCTGGTCACCCATTATGTCGGCACCGCCTTCGCCGGCGGCACGTTCTTCAGCGCGCAGGGCGTGGGTACGCTTCTCGACCTGGCCAACCTGCAAACCATCGACAGCTACGTCAACCCGTACCCCGTGCAGATTCGCACCCTCAGCGCCACCGACGGCGGCGTGGTCGATCTGTCATCCGTCACCACCCTCAAGGGCGGATCGGGCGATGACTGGCTGCAAGTCCGGGTCGGCAGCAGCGGCATGATCGACCTGTCGGCGTTGCAATCGGTGTCGGTCGGCAACGTGCGGTTTGACGTCGATGCCGAGGGCACCCTCAAACTCGGCGACTTCACCGTCACCGGCAACACCACGTTCAACATCAACGATGTCACCAGCACCGTGCAGGTCGCCGGCTCGTTGCTGCTCGACAGTCCGTCGCATTTCAATGTCGCCACCGGCGGCGGCATCAGCGTCGGAGGCAACTTCAGCTTCGCCACGACCGATGAAACGGCCTACCAGTCATCCAGCGGCATTCTCACGATGACCGGCATGGGCACCTTCGGCTCGCCCCAATATCTCGAAGTCGGCGGTCTCGACGCCGGTCTCGGCGACCCCGGCAACAACGATAACTTCGGCCTGGGTCAGCTCATCATCGGCACCGACGCACAGGCGACGGTGGTGAGCTTGGTCGATCTGATCGACAACGGCAACCGAGCCGGTCCCGAATCGCTTTACTTGTTCGGCCTGGGCGGGCCGGACGGCCTGATGCTTCGCGGCGGTTCCACCCTCGTCATCGACAACATCCACGCTTATGCCTGGGTCAACGGCGACTGGCTGCTACTCAACGATCTGTTCACCGGCAACATCACGCAGATCGACTTCGGCGCGATCACCAACAACCCGGCCGATGCGGGTTTCATCGTGATCCCCGAACCGGCGACGATCGGCCTGATGATGATGGGCGGTGTGATGCTGTCGTGCCGACGGAGGCGATGACGGCTTGGGTGCCGTCGATGGTTTCGAGTTTCGAGCAAGAGGTATTTCTCGAAACTCGAAACCCGAAACTACAGTCGTTCAAATGCGATGCGTCGGGCGCAGGTGAGTGCGATGGCGATGGCGTCGGCGACGTCGGGGGGGTTGGGGGGTTCGGCGAGACGGCACTGGGAGGCGACGGCGAGTTGGATTTGCTGTTTGGAGGCGTGGCCGTTGCCGGTGAGGGATTTTTTGACTTCGGTGCTGGCCAGGTGGGTGATGGGGAGTTGGGCTTGCGAACCGGCGAGGAGGATGATGCCGCGTGCGTGCGCCATGAGGATGGCGGTGCGGGGGTGGGCGTAATGGGCGTAGAGTTTTTCGACGGCCAGGCGTGTGGGGTGAAGCTCGGCGATGAGTGCGGTTAAGTCGGTGTGGAGTTGGAGGAGACGGGTTTCGGTGGGTGTTTGGGGTTTGAAGGTGAGGACGCCGGCTTCGAGGAGTTTCGGCTCAATACCCGAAGGGGGCAGTTCGACGCAGGCATAGCCGGTGATTCGCAGGCCGGGATCAATGCCGAGGACGCGCATGGGGATAGGGTAATGGGGAAAGTGGGAAGGCGGAAGTGGGAAGTGGGGGGAAAGTGGGAAGGCGGAAGTGGCAAGTGGGAAGTGGGAAGTAAAGAGCCGTGTATAAAATTTTTCCGACTTCCGACTTCCCACTTTCCTTTGCGGGTTGCAAAAATGCGTCTGTGAATCTATCGTTATCGCTTCCACCCCGGCCAGGTCCGGCGGGATGCGACCGCGGCTGAACAGGTGGGAATGGAACGGCTCAACGTCAAATGGATTATGTGTTTTACATCGCATCGGTGCTGGGCGCTTTGGCGGTCTGGCTGGTCATGCCCTCGACGGGTTCCAACTTCCGGAAGCCGAGGAAGCTGGGCGCGTTGCTGGGACTCGCGGCCCTGGGCGGCGGGCTGATGTTTCTATTGAAACAGGCGGGCGACCAGCCGGGGCCTGACGTGTTTTATTACGTGTTCACCGCCATCGCCGCGATCGCGGCGGTGCGGGTGATTACCCATCCGCGTCCGGTTTACGCGGCGTTGTATTTCGTGCTGGTCGTGCTGGCGGTGGCGGGATTGTTCATCGTGCTGGAAGCCGAGTTCATGGCGTTCGCATTGGTCATCATTTATGCCGGTGCGATCTTGGTGACGTACCTGTTCGTCATCATGCTGGCGACGTTGCCGCAGGCGGTGGGTGAGGAAGAAAAGGCCCCGGCTTACGATCGTGTGGCGCGTGAGCCGTTCAGCAGCGTCGTGCTGGGTTTCGCGCTGCTGGCGGTGTTGGGCCACGTGATTTTCTCGGCCAAGCCCGGCGAATTGCAGCCGACGCAACGGTATGCCTCCAAGGGCGATGTGGTGACGGTCGTCAACGACATGCCCAAGCGAGCGATGAAGGTGCTGGTCGCGCACGATCTGTTGCCGGCGGATGTTCCGGGGGCGAAAGGCGTGCGATTATGGGCGGCCGGCGACCGCAAAATCGTCGCTGTCATCGGCGATAAAGACGCCGCTGTGGACATCGAACTGAACGACGAACTGCGGGCCGAACTGGCGGGACAGATCGCCAACATCGACCGCGTGGGCCTGGCCCTGTTTGAAAGCCACCCGCTGGGCATCGAACTGGCGGGTGTGATTCTGCTGTTGTCAATGGTCGGCGCGATTGTGATCGGCAAAAAGCGCGTGCTGACGGAAATTGAAGAGGGGCACTTCGTGCCACCCGCTAAACGGTAATTCCCGAAGACGAAATCCATGATGGACCTGCAAACACTCAACCATTTCCTCCTCACCGGCGCGTTGCTGTTCGTGCTGGGGCTGATCGGGTTCATCGCCCGGCGAAACCTGATCGTCATGTTCCTCTGCACTGAAATGATGTTCCAGGGCGTGGTGGTCACGCTCACGGCTTTCAGCAAGTTCCACGACAACCTCGACGGCCAGGTGTTCGTCATCTTTGTATTGACCATCGCCGCCGCCGAGGCCGCGATGGCGCTGGGGTTGGTGGTGTTGTTGTATCGCCGAAGGCCCACGCTCGACGCCGAGTCGTGGTCCACGATGAAAGGGTAACGGAAAGTCGGAAGTGGGAAGGCGGAAGTGGGAAGTAAAGCCCCGCCGCTCTGAACTTCCGCCTTCCGACTTCCAACTTCCGACTTACTAATATGCCTACGCTCGCCGCCGTCAACATGGACCTGATCCGCCTCGCCGCGTGGATTCCCTTCGCACCGCTGCTGGGGCTGCTGGTGTGTGCCTTCATCGGCATTCTCCCGGCGAAAAAGCTGCGCGTCCTCACCGCCCCCGTCGCCATCGCCGCCGTCGCAACCTCGCTGGTGTTGTCGATCTGCGTCTGGATCGGCATGGGCGACATCGCCTCGTTCCAACCCGTGTCCGTCCACGCCTTCCAGTGGATTCACGCCGGTTCGTTTTCCACCAATATCAGCTTCTTCATTGATCCGCTGACCATCGTCATGCTCATGGTTGTCACCGGCGTGGGCACGCTGATCTTCATCTACGCATCCGGCTACATGGCCGGCGATCCGGGCTATTTCCGCTTCTTCGCCTACTTCTGCATCTTCATCCTCGCCATGACCCTGCTGGTCCTGGCTGACAACCTCGTCCTGCTCTATCTCGGATGGGAAGGCGTGGGCCTGGCGTCGTATCTGCTGATCGGGTTCTACTATCGCAAGCCCTCCGCCGTCGCCGCGGCGAAAAAAGCGTTCATCGTCAACCGCGTCGGCGACTTCGGCTTCGCCCTGGGCATCATGCTCACGTTCCTTGTCTTCGGACAGGTCGCGTACTCCGATCTCATTCTCCCCAACGGCGCGGCCAACAATCACGAACTGATCGCCGGTTTTGCCGGGACATGGAAACATAACGCCATCCTCTGGATCCCCTTCCTCCTCATGCTCGGCGCGTTCGGTAAATCGGCGCAGCTTCCGCTGCACGTCTGGTTGCCCGATGCGATGGAAGGTCCGACGCCCGTCTCCGCCCTCATTCATGCCGCGACGATGGTGACCGCCGGCGTTTACATGATCGCCCGGCTGCTGCCGATCTTCCAACTCTCGCCGCACGCCCTGCCCACCGTCGCCATCGTCGGCGGCATCACCGCGATCTTTGCCGCGACCATCGCCCTGTGCCAGTACGACATCAAGCGCATCTGGGCCTATTCCACCGTCTCGCAACTGGGCTACATGTTCCTCGGCGTGGGCGTACTCGGCACCACCGGCGCGATCTTCCATCTGTTCACCCATGCGTTCTTCAAAGCCCTGTTGTTCCTCACCGCCGGTTCGGTCATGCACGCGCTGGCCGGTCAACTGGACCTTCGCAAAATGTCGGGGCTGTTCAAAAAGATGCCCGTCACAGCGATCCTCATGCTCTGCGGCTGCCTCGCGCTGGCCGGTGTGCCGTTCACCAGCGGCAACTACTCGAAGGATACGATTCTCGCCCACGCGCTGGTGACCACGCCCTGGCTGGGCTGGTTGGGCATCGGCACGGCCCTGCTCACCGCGTTCTACACGTTTCGCCTCTGGTTCCGCGTCTTCATGGGGCCGACCGAGTACGTCATGGGCCACGAACATCACGGCTACGAAATGGCGCACGCCCCCGACGACCACCACCACGGCCCCCACGAAATGCCCCTGCTCATGAACGGCCCCCTGATCGTCCTCGCCATCGGCGCGTTGCTGCTCGGCTGGTACGTCGGCCCGCACACCGGCTGGATGGAAGAAATGATCTCGCATTCCACCGCGGCCATCGGGCGGGGTCACTTCAGTGACCCCGGCGTGAGCGAAGCTTCCGGGAGTACCCAAACCGCCCTCGAACACGCCCATCACACCGCCGCGACCATCGCCGGTTACGGCGCGATCGTGATGATTCTGCTGGCCGGTTATTTCCACTGGATCAACCGCAACGCCACCGCGAAGATCGCCGCCGCGTTCGCCCCGGTCGTCACGCTGCTCAATCATAAGTATTACATCGACGAACTGTACGACCTGCTCATCGTCAAGCCGCTGCGCGGTCTGGGCTGGGTGTGCTATCTGGTCATCGACAAACTATTCCTCGACGGCATCGTGTACGACGGGTTGTTGCAACACACCCCGAAGATCGCCGCCGAGGCGCAGGCCCCCACCCAGCGCGGCAAGCTCCAGGGCTTCGCCGCCGCGATGGCGTTCGGCCTGCTGCTGATCCTCGCCGTCGTGGTGTATGCGATGGCATGAAGAGATTTGTGATTTTGGATTTGTGATTTGTGATTTGAAAACCAGCCGTTTCACGTGATGGCCGATTTGTGGTCTTAAATCACAAATCCAAAATCACAAATCCACCGCATCGACGCGGTTATTACGGATTCGACCCCCATGCCTTCAACTCAACATTCCATCCTCCTTCCCTTGCTCGTCCTGATTCCGCTGCTTTGCGGGTTCGGCGTGGCGCTGCTGCCCAAAGGCAAAAACGCCGTCGTCAAGGGCTTCGCATTGCTCTCCACCCTCGTCGTCTTCGCCGCGAGCGTCTGCCTGTGTCTCCGCTTCGACTGGTCCGGCTCCGCCCCCGGAACCCCGCAATTCTTCTACAACGCCCCCTGGTTCACCGACTTCGGCGTCAACTTCCGCTTCGGCGTCGATTCCATCTCACTCTGGCTGGTCATGCTGACCACCTTCCTCATGCCCGTCACCGTCCTCGGCTCATTCTCCGCCGTCACCAACCGCGCCAAAGAGTTTTATCTCTGGCTGCTCGTCCTCCAGGCCGCGATGACCGGCGTGTTCCTCGCCCAAGACCTCATCCTCTTCTATTGCTGCTTTGAACTCACACTCGTCCCCCTCTATTTCCTCATCGGCATCTTCGGCTCAGGCAACCGCCAGTGGGCCAGCAAAAAGTTCTTCATCTTCACGCTCACCGGCTCGCTCCTCACCTTCGCCGGCGTGATGTGGATCGCCTGGAAACAGGCCACCGTCACAGACACGTGGTCCTTCGACATTCCCACGCTCACCACCTTCGCCTCGACCCAACTCTCCCGCGTCCAACAGGCATGGGTACTGGGCGCGCTCATGGCCGGTTTCGCCGTGAAAGTCCCGCTGTTCCCCGTGCATACCTGGTTGCCCCTGGCGCACACCGAAGCCCCGACCGCCGGTTCGGTCATCCTCGCCGGCGTGCTGCTCAAACTCGGAACTTACGGATTACTGCGGTTCGTCATCCCCATGGTTCCGGGGGCCGCGGTGACTTACGCCCCCGTCATCGCCGTGTTCGCCATCATCGGCATCCTCTACACCGCCCTCATCTGCTGGGTCCAGGACGATGTCAAAAAACTCGTCGCCTATTCCTCCGTCTCCCACCTGGGCTTCTGCGTCCTGGGCATGTTCGCGCTGAACACCATCGGCATCGGCGGCTCGGTCCTCTACATGATTAACCACGGCCTGTCCACCGGCGCGCTCTTCCTCTGCATCGGCATGATCTACGAACGCTACCACACCCGCGATATGAACGAACTCGGCGGTCTCGGCAAACGCCTGCCCGTCTGGTCCACCTTCATGGTCTTCTTCTGCCTCGCCAGCGTCGGCCTGCCCGGCCTCAACGGATTCGTCGGAGAGTTCCTCACCCTCCTCGGCGCGTTCACCAGCGCCACCCTCGGCTGGCAATACACCGCCGTCGCCGCCGTCGGCCTGATCCTCGGCGCGATCTACATCCTCTACATGCTCGGTCGGGTCGTCATGGGCCCCGTCAAAGAACCCGAACACTACGCCGGCAAGGTCAGCGACCTGACCACCCGCGAAATCGCCGTACTCACTCCCCTGGCCGTCGCCTGTATCGTGCTGGGCGTCTATCCCACGCCGGTGCTCCAATCCCTCGAACCGGCGATCCACAACATCACCGCCGGCACAACGCTGGTACTCGCTGATCGTTCTTCAGATTTAAAGATTCACCACGGAGATCACGGAGAACACGGAGAAGAATTGAGTATGGGCCACTCGACTTGTTTTTCCCCTCTCCGTGAACTCAGTGTTCTCCGTGGTGAATCCCCCGCCACCGCGACGGAGGTCGCCCGATGAATCCCATGTTCGACAAAATCCAAATCCTCGTCCCCGAAATCGTGGTGATCGGCACGGCGTTCGTCGTGATGATCCTCGGCCTGTCCCGCAACCGCGCCGTCCGACGCGGCACGTTTTTCCTCTCAGCCGCATCACTGCTCTCCGCCGCATTGATCGTCATTTACCATGACCGCTTGGGCCTTCCAGCAATTCCGGGGGTCGCGGTGTATCTCAAACTCGCCATCCTCGCCGTCGGCTTCCTGCTCCTGCTCGCCGCCGCCGAAGTCCCCGATGAATCCCATGCCGACATCGAACAGCCCGGTATCTTCGATCCGTCCATCGTCGCACGCGGCGAGTTCTTCGGCTTCTTCCTCCTGTCCCTCGCCGGGGCCATGCTCACCGTCACCGCTGATGACCTCATCTGGCTCTTCCTCGCCCTCGAACTGACTTCCCTTCCCACCTACGTCATGGTCGCCACCGCGCGCGACCGCATCCAGGCCCCCGAAGCCGGCGTCAAATACTTCTTCCTCGGCGCCTTCGCCGCCGCCATCTTCCTCTATGGCTTCACCCTCCTTTACGG
>Ga0172380_10003705_pt1 | contig 20585 bp, 18 predicted proteins | sample Leawe162metaG_FD_119747 | JGI IMG/M metagenome (GOLD analysis project Ga0172380, IMG submission 119747) | Leachate microbial communities from a municipal landfill in Southern Ontario, Canada - Leachate well 162 metaG | ecosystem: Engineered > Solid waste > Landfill > Unclassified | place... | reverse complement strand
GCCAGCCCGATCGATGTCGCCTCCGGAGTAATTTGCGCGTCGTTGAGCGCATACCCGAGTTCCTTGCAGCGCTTGATCATGCGCATCAACGAACGCACGGTCAGATGGTTATACGCGGCCAATCTCAGAGCGTTGGCGGAGAGGACCTCGTCTATGGTCTTGTCGGGTAGGGACATCAACAGCGCCAGGCCGGCAGCGCCGACCCCGAGCGGCCGACGCGTACCCACGTCCAAGGTGAGGGTGCGGATGGGAAACGAGCCCTCTTGCCGATCTATGCAGGCGGTATCGTAGCCGCTGCGTATCGTCAGGCAGACCGTGTCCCCGGTCTTCTCGGCGAGCCGCACCAGCGACGGATGACAGATATCGCGCAGGTTGAAGTTCGACGAAGCTGCCAGTCCAAGTTCAAAGATGAGATGTCCCAGGAAGTAGCAGCGCGTTGCGGGATCATGTCTGACCATGCCTTCGGCGATCAGGCATTTGAGGATGCGGTGGGCGGTCGGCCGCTCAAGCTTCGTATGGCGCGAAATATCGACCAGGCGCACCCCGGTGGCGTTGCGAGAACCAATTATTCGCATCAACTGAGCAGCCCGCTCAATGCTCTGCGTGCCCGTGGCAGATTTTTCGCCCTTGCTGCTCGCCATTCGGGCCGCCGATCGAGTGTCCATATCGTCGGATTATATCCCCGCCCTATCGCTCGCCAAGCCGCCACAACGCCGCCATGGTCTTGGCAACTATAGGCCGCGCACGCCCCCTCAAAAGCCGTCGCCCAGTCCCGCGCCTGCTAGAATAGCCAATCCGTTCGATCAACGTCGATCAACTAATTGATTAACGTGAGTAAATAGTCGGGTGCGGGAAGCATGGATAAGACACCGTTGGCTGCTGACCAGCAGAACGATTCGGAGTACGTGAGCGGCACCGAAGCGGCGCGGCTTCTCGGCGTCAAGCCACAGACGCTGTATACGTATGTCAGCCGCGGCATAATTCAAAGTCTGCCTACCGCCAAGGGTCAGCGCCGACTTTACCTTCGCTCCGATATCGAGAAGCTGCGTGCGCGTCCGCGCGCGCGTCGGGCGATGGGTGCGGTCGCGGCGTCAGCGATGTACGCGGGCGAGCCGATCATTCCCACGTCGATTACCGAGATCACCGCAGCAGGACCGCGCTATCGGGGGCGGCTGGCGACCGAGTTGGCGAACGCCGGCTTGCCCTTCGAGAACGTCGTTGAACTGCTATGGACGGGGGAATTGCTCGATGAGCCCATCTTGTGGGCGTTGGAACCCCTGCCAGAAGTGACGCTGCGGCTGCTCAAGCCGCTCCAACGCTCGCGCCCCGATGCGTCGATCGCGCACATATTTGCGCTCATAACGCTCTCCATCAGCATGGCCCGCGGCAGTCGCGCCGAGCGTCTGCGATCGAGCGGCATCGTCATGGCGGCACGACAGGTGATGCAGACCTTTGCGGGCTGTTTCGGCTATCTGTCGCCGCGCCGGGTCTTCTTGCCGTGCGTGAGCGGCACACCGATTGCGACCTCGGTGCTGCGCGCCTATGGGCTGCCCCACTCGGATGAGCGATTGCGCATCATCAATGGACTGATGGTACTGCTGGCCGATCATGAGTTGTCGCCGGCGACGTTTGCCACCCGAGTCGCAGCCTCGAGCGGCGCCAACCTGCACGCTTGCCTGGTGTCCGCGATCGAAACGAGTTCCGGCTGGAAGATCGGTGAAATCTACGATCGCACCGAGGATTTTCTCCGCGGCGTAAAGTCAAAGGCGGAACTGATGCGGCGCGCACGCGAGTTTCAAGCGGTCGGCCGTGCGCCGCCCGGATTCAACCACCCCATCTACCCGCGCGGGGATCCGCGCGCGGCTTTCATATTCGATCTGATTCGCCGCACCGGCCGCCCCTCGCGCTACATGAACATGATATTCGCGTTTCTCGAAGAGGCCGAGAGAGAACTCGAATTGAAACCGCGCATGGAATTTTGCGCGGTATCGGTGGCGATGGATCTCGGTTTTCCGCGACGCGCCGCGGCAAGCCTCTACCTGCTGGCGCGCGTTGCCGGCTGGGTGGCACACGTCATGGAGCAGCGCCTGTCCAGCGCGTTGCTGAGGCCCCGAGCGAAGTTTATCGCCTGAGTGGCGGCGGCGACCCGTCTCGCCATCGCGCATCCGTAGCAACGCCGCATGTTCCGGTCAAAATCTTGACATCACCCCCTCCGTGAACTACCTTACAAACAGACTGGTCGGTTCGTAACTTGCCAGTCCCAGACCCCGCCGCGGACCGATTCGCTTTTTGGAATTAACGCATATGAACCAGACAAACTCGCAGCCGCTCTCCCGAATGCCGGCATTCTCCGATCGATCGGCCATCGCTGGACTGGTCGCGGACGAGCGCGTTCATTCGCGGGTCTATACCGATCCGGGGCTGTTTGAGCTGGAAATCGAGCGCATCTTCTCGCGACTGTGGATCTACGTCGGTCACGAGAGTGAAGTGGCCAAGCAGGGCGACTATCGGACTCGCCTTATCGGGCGAACCCCGGTGATCATGGTGCGGGGCCGCGACAATATCGTCCGGGTGCTCATCAATCGCTGTCGTCATCGCGGTGCCCACGTTTGCGAAACGGAATCCGGAAATACCAAGCTGTTTCGCTGCGCCTTTCACGGCTGGGTGTACGACACGACCGGGGCGGTAATGTCGGTGACCGGTAAGGAAGCCTACGGCACCCGCCTCGACGGCAAGGACATGGGGCTCACTCCTGCGCCGCGGGTCGACCGCTACCGCGGCTTCGTCTTCGCGAGCCTATCCCCGCGCGGCGAAGATCTCGCCAGCTACTTGGGTCCCGCCGCTGCGGTGATCGACTTGATCGTGGACGCCTCGCCCACCAGTGAAATCTTCGTCGATGGCGGAACGCACAAGACCTTCATGAACGCCAACTGGAAACTCGTCGGCATGGACGGCTACCACCCGCACTATGTGCATGCCTCGGTGGTGGCGGCCTGGAAGCGCGACGCCGAATCAGGCGTCGGCTCGACCCACAGGGACGACCCGTTCAACGACGACGCGGCGACGCGAACGCGGGATTTCGGGCACGGGCATTCCATGCTGGACTTTCGCGCCCACCGCATCAAGCACTTCGAGCAGCAATGCGCATTCCTGCGCAAGCTGTCCGGCGGCGATGCCTACCTGGAGGCCATGAACGCGGCGTACGGCCCGGAGCGGGCGGCTACCCTGGTCAGCGTCGGCGGCGATCCGCATTTGGCCGCTTTCCCCAACTTGCAGCTGATTCACAACCAGGTACGCATCATCACGCCGATCGCCGTCGACCGCACCGAGGTCACCATGACCGCGGTCCGGCTTGGGGGCGTCAGCGACGCCATCAACTTCGAGCGCCTGCGCCAGCACGAGTCATTCTACGGGCCCGCCGGCGCCGGTTCTCCGGACGACATGGAAATGTTCGAGCGGGCCCAACGCGGCATGATGGCGGAAGTGAATCCCTGGATCGAAATCTCCCGCGGAATGGACCGGGAGCAGATCGACGCGGACGGAACCAGGGTCGGCCTGATCACCGACGAGGTTCCGCAGCGGGGACTGATGCGCTACTGGAAGGAACAGATGACTGGCGCCAATGGCGTCTAACGCTCGGGAGCGAGGACCGGCACCTATGAATTGGAATGATTTTCGCGAAGTCGAGCTCCTGCTGTTCCGGGAAGCCGAACTCGCTGCCAAGAACGAATATCAAGCCTGGCTCGGGCTGTGGGCGCAGGAGTTGCTCTACTGCGTGCCATGCAACAGCGACGAGGTTAACCCGGCCAGCAAGATCGCGCTGATCTACGACGACAGGCCCAAGCTGGAAGAGCGCCTTTTTCGGCTGACGACCCCGCAGGCACATTCCCAGCGGCCGCAATCCAGGCTGACCCGCGTGGTATCGAACATCGTCCTCGCTGACTATGATCCCGCGACGGGGGGAACGGCCACTGCGCGCTTCGTCGCTACCGAGGTGCGGCACGATCGGCAAACGCTGTGGGCGGGATCGACACGGCACACACTGATCCGCAGCGGCGGCGAACTCAAGATTCGGGAAAAGTTCGTCTATCTGGTCAACAGCGACACCCCGATGTCGAACTTGACCTTCATCATCTGACCTCCACCTGCCAGCCACCGTGACGCTCTCCAGCGGAAAGACCCCGGCGGAATTGCCGATCGTCGCAGTGATGATCGGCGATCCGGCCGGAATCGGCCCCGAGGTGTGCGTCAAGGCGCTCGCCAGCGGTGCAGTAGACAGGCTATGCCACCCGGTCCTGATCGGGGATGTCGAGGTCATTCGCCAGGCTGCCGGGTTCTGCAAGCTGGCGCTGCCCGTGACAGAGCTTCGCACCCTAGAGAAGGCAAGGCTGCACCCCGGCGTCCTGCCGGTGCTCGATCCAGGCGGCTTCGATTTCGCGGCGTTGCGCCATGGCCAGGCCTCGGCGGCGTCGGGAGAAGCGGTGCTGGCCGGCATGGCACTCGGTTACCAGCTCGGCCAGCGTCACGAGATTCAGGGCTTGGTGCTAGGTCCGGTGAACTCCGCGTCGATGAAAGCGACCGGCAAGATTGTCGACATCGACGAACTGCAGCCGCCCGGCACCTACATGTTGCGCCTGGCGGGTGCGCTCCGCGTGGTTCCGCTCTCCGAGCACCTGCCCTTGCAGCGGGCACTCGAGGCCATCACGCCGGAGGCCATCCTGGCGCTGCTCCGCCTGCTCGATGCAACGCTGAGGAACTGGGGCTTTCCCCGGCCGCGCATTGCCGTGGCCGGGATCAACCCGCACGCCCTGTTCGAGGACGACCAGGCACGTGTCTTGCCCGCCGTGCTTGCCGCGCAGCGCGAAGGCATAGCGGCCTCGGGGCCCGTCGCGCCGGATTCGGTCTTCCGCATGGCCTTGGCGGGCCAGTATGAGGCGATCGTCACGATGTTCCATGACCAGGGGCAGATAGCCATCAAGACCGTTGGCTTTGCCGGCGCTTGCACCGTGTATATCGGACTGCCCTATGTGCTTCTCAACGTCCCGCACGGAACGGCTTTCGATATCGCCGGCCAGGGCGTGGCGCAACATCTGAGCATGCTCGCCGCGCTCAAGACGGCGGCCGAACTGGCCGCCGGTCGCGGCCCGACGGTGATGCAGACATGACGCCGAACGCCTGCCCTTCGGCGCATTCGCCGGGACGTCCGGCCGGCCACTTGTACGACTCTCAATAGGAGCATGGGCGATATGGCACCTTTCCGTTACCGCAAGCCGGGGTATGTTGCGCTCAACGTTTCAAACCTCGAGCAATCGCTGCACTTCTATCGCGATCTGGTCGGATTGACGCTTGAGCACGCGGACGCAGGCGTCGCCTACCTCCGCTGCAGCGACGATCATCACAATGTCGTTCTTTACCAGTCGGACTCCGTCGGCATCAAACGCATGGCTTTTGAGCTCGAGTCCCCGGCCGATCTTGCCGCCGCCGAGAGCCATCTCAAAAGCATCGGCTGTGCGCTGACCAGCGTCCCGGACAATGAACTGGCCGCACTGCACCAGGGCCGGAGCATTCGCTTCAAGGTGCCCGGCAGTTCGCTCACGTTCGAGTATTACGCGCGGATGGAGCGAGCGGCGGAGCCGTTCCAGCCGACGCTCGCGAAGATTCAGCGCCTCGGACACGTGGTGATCGGCGCGAAGAACCGGGATGCCTTGCTGAAGACCCTGACGGAACAGTTGAACTTCAGGGTTTCGGACTATTTTGGCGACCTGGTCGTCTTCCTGCGCTGCTTTCCCAACCCGTATCATCATTCATTCGGCCTGAGCCGCACCGAGGAAGACCGCTTCCACCACATCAACTTCATGGTGTCGGACATCGATGACATCGGCCGGGCGAACAATCGCATGAGACAGAACGGGGTCGAGATTGTCTATGGCCCGGGTCGTCATGACATATCGAACTCCGTCTTCCTGTATTTCCTGGACCCGGATGGGATGACGGTCGAGTACAGCTTCGGCATGGAGGAATTCGCCGAGGCGGGCGCGCGGGAACCGCGCCAACTGCCGCCGGTGCCGCAGATCCTCGACAGTTGGGGCGGGATGCCTGCCCAGGGTTTTGGCAGTGGCGGAACGGTGGAGAGCCGGTGATATGAACGCCACAGCGCAACTATCCGCAATCGCGCCCTTGCCCAGACGCCGGACCCAGGCGGAGCGAACCGAGGAAACCCGGCGCAGGATACTGGATGCCGGGGCGCAGGTCCTGGCGGCCAAGGGCTACGCGGGATTGCGGACGGCCGAAGTCGCCGAAGTCGCGGGGGTCTCGCGCGGCGCCCAGACGCATCATTTCCCCTCCAAGGACGATCTGGTTCTGGCGATTGTCGAGCACCTATTCAGTCGTGCCGCGGATCTGGGGCAGCAACGGGCACAGCGGGTGAAGTCGATGGACGCCGTCCTTCAGGCGCTGCTGACCGACAGCCATGAGTTCTACTTCAGCGAGCTGTTTCTGATCGCCGTCGATCTGGCCATCCAGGGGCGCTCGCAACCCAGCGGAGGCGCCGCCGTGCCCAAGATCGCGGCCCGCAGCCGTGTTCCCGTCGAGGCTTCGTGGCAGTCCGCAATGACGGAGGCCGGGTTTCCGGCGGACGAGGCGGAGGATCTCTTGTGGCTGACGACCAGCGTCGTCCGAGGTCTCGCAGTGCGTCGGCTGTGGCAGGACGATCCGCAGCGCGTCAGCCGACTGTTCAAGTTGTGGCGGCGGATGGTCGCGACCCATCTTCACTCGCGCCAACCGACAACGGCCCCGGCCATTCCCATCAATCAATTACAACGGAGTTCCAAATGAGCTTGTGGCTGGACTTTCTCGGTACCGAGATTCGCTATATCGACACACCGACCTACGGACGCGTCCGCATCGCCGAGGCCGGACGCGGCAATCCCGAAACCATCATCTTTCAACATGGCCTCAACGGCCACCTGGAGGCCTACGCGAAGAATATCGTGCCGCTGTCGGAGCGATTTCACGTCGTCGCGTTCGACTATGCGGGCCACGGTTTATCGGAAAAGAGCATCGCCGAGTACAACCCCGCGGTATTCGCCGAGCAGCTTCGTGAACTGATGGACACGCTGGGCATCCGAACCGCCCACTTGTCCGGCGAGTCATTGGGCGGCTGGGTTTCCGGTCTGTTCGCCGCAAAGTACCCGGAGCGGGTAAGGCGTCTGATGTTGAACACGGCCGGGGGCATTCCTGTGGTCTCCGCGAAGGGCAAGCAGGATATGCAGAACTTCATGGCGCTGAACAAGCGCAATGTCGACACGCTGCCGAGCCGGGAATCGGTTCTGGCGCGCATGCAATGGCTGCTCCACCCCAAGAACCACCACCTGCTGCATGAGGAGCTGGTCGACCTGCGTCTCAAGATCTACCTCGCCCCCGATACGCGGGCCGTGGCCCCCAAGATCAACGCGGTGATCCAGCGTCATGACGATTTCCTGATTCCGCTCGAATCCCTGCGCTGCGAGACGCTCTTCCTGTGGACCGCAGACAATCCGATTCACGACCTCGAAGCGGGCCGCGCCGCCGCCGCCCGAGTGCCGGGCAGCGTCTTCTACCTGATGCAGGCAGATGCCGCCCATTGGCCCCAGTACGAGGCTCCCGAAGAATTCAACGCGGTGGCAGCCGGGTTCTTCAGCTCGGGCCGCCTGCCGAGCTTGGCTTGATGGCGCACGCCGATGAGCGCTGAACAACGCGATGCTGCGCGCGCGGGCACCGCCCCGCAGCCGCCATGCGCCATCGACGTACACACGCACGTGGTGCCGGCGGCGTTGCCGCAGTACCTCGGGCGACACGCGGACGTGCCCTGGCCCTCGATGGCGCCGGCCCATGCCTGTCACCGCCATGTGATGGTGTCGGGATCGGTCTATCGCACCGTATCGAATCAATCCTGGGACTGCGCCGTTCGTCTGGCCGACATGGATGAACGGCGCATTGCGCGGCAGGTGCTCTCGCCCATGCCCGAACTGCTGTCCTACTGGCTTGCGGCCGAGGACGGCGCGGCGCTGTGCCGCTATCTCAACGAAACGATCGCGGCGATGGCTGCGGAGCAACCGCAGCGATTTTCGGGACTTGCCGCGGTGCCCCTGCAGGACGTTGCGCACGCGATCGCCGAACTCGATATTGCGGTCAATCGCTTGGGCCTCGCCGGTGTCGAGATCGCTGGCAACATCAACGGCAAAGTCATCGGCCACCCGGACTTTCTCCCGTTCTTCGAGGCTGCTGCCGCCTGGAATGCCGCTGTCTTCGTCCATCCGCTGCGTCCGACGGGCATGGATCGATTGCTCGGGCCGCCGGCGCTGGAGCAGGTTCTCGCCTTTCCCGGCGAGACGGGACTGGCCGCAGCTTCCCTGATCACGGGAGGAACGCTGGCCCGGGTGCCACGCCTGCGGATCGCCTTCAGCCATGGGGGCGGCAGCCTGAGCGCCCTGCTCCCGCGCCTGACGCACGCCTGGCGGGCGCTACCGGGCATGCGCGAGGCGCTCCCCCTGGAACCCGCCGCCGCGGCGCGCACCATGTTCTACGACGATCTGGTATACGACGCCGCCGCGATCCGGCGCCTCATCGAAGTGTTCGGCAGCAGCCAGATCATGGCCGGCTCGGATTACCCGTTTGCCATCATGGATACGGATCCCGTCGGCCGACTCGCGTCGCTCGAACTCCCGCCCGCGGTAGAGGAACTGCTCCGCTGCAAGAACGCCGAACGCTGGCTCTCCCTGCCCGGCGAACCCCGGCTGCACATCCCTGCCCAGAGGAATAAGCCATGAATAGCACGATCCCGCCGGCCTACGTCGCAGCTGCGAAGACGCTGAGGGAGGCCAGACGCGAGCGGCGACCGATTGCGCCGATCTCCGCCAGCCACGGCATCGCGGGAGCTGCGGCGGCCTACGAGGTGGCGGCGATCAACAGCCGCGAGCGGCTCGCCAGCGGCCGCCGCATTGTCGGCAAGAAGGTGGGCTTGACCTCCACGGCCGTGCAGAAGCAGTTGGGTGTCGACCAGCCGGATTTCGGGGTGCTCTTCGACGACATGGAGTTTCTCAACGGCCAGGATCTACCCACCAGCGTCCTGATGCAGCCGAAGGTGGAAGCCGAGGTGGCTTTCGTGATGGGCCGGGACCTCGCAGCGCCAGCGCCCAGCTGGGCTGAATTCCTGCGCAGCGTTGCTTACGCCTTGCCCGCGCTCGAGATCGTCGACAGCGCCATCGCCGATTGGAAGATCACCCTGGTGGACACCATCGCCGACAACGCATCGAGCGGCCTGTATGTACTCGGCGACCAACCGGTGATGCTGGGCGGGATATCGCTGGGGGACGTCGGCATGGAGATGCACAAGAATGGCCAGAGCGTTTCCGTGGGCACCGGCGCCGCCTGTTTGGGGCACCCGCTGCGGGCAGCCTACTGGCTGGCCAGGATGATGGCGGCACGCGGGGAGCCGCTGCGCGCCGGCGAGATCATTTTATCGGGCGCGCTCGGCCCCATGGTGCCGCTGGTTGCCGGCGATCTTATCCAGGCCGAGCTCGGTGCGCTCGGTCGAGTATCCTGCCGAATGGCATAAAGGAGATGCGCATGACACGCAAAATCAAGGCCGCAATCATAGGCAGCGGCAATATCGGCACCGACCTGATGATCAAGATCCTGCGTCACGGCGGGCATATCGACATCGGCGCGATGGTGGGCATCGACGCCGCCTCCGACGGCCTGGCGCGCGCGGCGCGCCTGGGCGTGGCCATCACCCACGAGGGCGTCCGGGGGCTGGTGCGGCTGCCGGTGTTTGCCGACATCGACATCGTCTTCGACGCCACCTCGGCAGCGGCGCACGTGCAAAACGATGCGTTCCTGCGCGCCTTGAGGCCCTCCATCCGCGTGATAGACCTGACACCGGCTGCCATCGGGCCCTACTGCGTGCCGGTGGTCAATGGCGATCAGCACCTCGACGCGCTCAACCTCAACATGGTGACCTGCGGCGGCCAGGCGACGATCCCGATGGTGGCAGCGGTCGCGCGCGTTGCCAAGGTGCACTACGCCGAGATCGTCGCCAGCATCTCGAGCAAGTCGGCAGGCCCCGGCACCCGCGCCAACATCGACGAATTCACCGAGACCACGGCCAAGGCGATCGAGGTGGTCGGCGGCGCCAAGCGCGGCAAGGCCATCATCATTCTGAACCCGGCAGAGCCGCCGCTCATCATGCGCGACACCGTCTACTGTCTGTCGGAACTCGCCGACGAAGAAGCCATCGCCGCCTCGGTGGAAAGGATGGCTGCCGATATCCAGAAGTATGTGCCCGGTTACCGGCTCAAGCAGGAAGTCCAGTTCGACCGCATTGAGGCGAACGCCCCGCTGAACATCCCGGGAATCGGGCGCGTGAGCGGTTTGAAAACCTCGGTGTTCCTCGAGGTCGAGGGCGCAGCGCATTATCTGCCTGCCTACGCAGGCAACCTCGATATCATGACCAGCGCCGCGCTGGCCACCGCCGAGCGGGTAGCCGCGCGGCTGCTTGAACGAATTGCAGCATGAGGAGCAGACGATGAACGGCAAGAAAATCTACATCTCCGACGTCACCCTGCGTGACGGCAGCCATGCGGTCCGCCATCAATACAGCGTCCTCCAGGCGAGAACCATCGCCAAGGCACTCGATGACGCCGGGGTAGACTCGATCGAGGTGGCCCACGGCGACGGACTGCAAGGCTCCAGTTTCAACTACGGCTTCGGTGCCCACACGGACCTGGAGTGGATAGAGGCGGTCGCCAGCGTCGTCAAGCACGCCAAGATTGCCACGCTGCTGCTGCCCGGCATAGGCACGGTGCACGATCTGAAAGCCGCCTATGATGCCGGCGCGCGCATCGTGCGGGTGGCCACGCATTGCACCGAAGCCGACATCTCGAAGCAGCATATCGAATACGCGCGCCATCTCGGCATGGAGGCCGTCGGTTTCCTGATGATGAGCCACATGCAGACGCCAAAAGGCCTGGCCGAGCAGGCAAAACTGATGGAGTCTTACGGCGCGACCTGCTGCTACGTCGTCGACTCCGGTGGTGCGCTCAACATGAACGACGTCAGAGAGCGCTTCCGCGCCTTCAAGGACGCGCTGCAACCGGAAACGCAGACAGGCATGCACGCGCACCACAACCTGAGCCTCGGCGTCGCGAACTCCATCGTCGCCGTGGAAGAGGGATGCGACCGCATCGATGCCAGCCTGGCGGGAATGGGAGCCGGCGCCGGCAACGCGCCGCTGGAGGTGTTTATCGCCGCTGCCGCGCGCCTGGGCTGGAACCATGGCTGCGATCTCTACAAACTCATGGACGCCGCCGACGACATCGTGCGCCCGCTGCAGGACCGGCCGGTGCGGGTAGACCGCGAAACCCTGGCGCTCGGCTATGCGGGCGTCTATTCCAGCTTCCTGCGCCACGCCGAAGTGGCGGCGCAGAAATACGGCCTGAAGACCCTGGACCTGCTGGTCGAACTGGGCCGTCGGCGCATGGTCGGCGGCCAGGAGGACATGATCGTCGATGTCGCGCTCGATCTGCTGCACGAGCGTGATCGCCAAAGACCGCCTCGCCACCAAGCGCAAGCCGGCTAGCCTGACTCCGCGCAGGGCCGGGGCGGCTCTCGCCAGAAAGGCTCTTTCCCGCCACCGGGCCCGCAAGGGCCCGCACCATTATTGGGCTTACCGTGCCTGCACAGGCAGCCAGCGGACCCCTGTCTGCAGCATCAAATCGCTCTCTGGGACGGCAACAGACACGCAATCGTCGATTGTGAATCGAGATTGACACAGGCTGGCGCCATGCCTAACCTGAGCTGGCTTCGATAGCACTGTATGCCTGAGAATACGGGTCCGCGAAGCGGAGGAGAGAGTGACCATGCCACAGAGTACGAAATCTGCCGACAGCCCCAGCGTGAAGTGGGGGGTGGCCGTCGATCTGAAGCGCTGTGTCGGCTGCCAAAGTTGCACGATGGCCTGCAAGATGGAAAACGCCACGCCACCCGGCGTTTTCTGGACGCATGTCATCGAGAAAGAAATCGGCGCCTATCCTCTCGCCTACAAGGTGTTCATGCCGCTGCGCTGCAATCACTGCAGCGACCCCCCTTGCGTTCCCGTGTGTCCGACCGGGGCGAGCCATGTGCGCGAACAGGACAATCTGGTTCTCGTTGACCAGGACCAATGCGTGGGCTGCCATGCTTGCGTCGTGGCTTGTCCCTACCAGGCGCGCTTTCTCCCCGAGAGCGACAAGGGGTACTACGGGTCGAAACTGACACCCTACGAGGAAATCAACTACAAGAAGTGGCAAACCGGGACGACGCAGAAGTGCACCCTGTGTGCGCACCGCATCGACAAGGGGCTGAGGCCTGCGTGCGTCGAGGCGTGCCCTACGCGTGCGCTGGCGTTCGGTGACTTGAATGACCCGGAGAGCAGCATCTCGAAACTGATTCGCCAGCGGACGAATTTCCAGCCGCGCGCCGAACTCGGCACCGATCCCAATGTTTTCTATCTGACTTAAGTCCGGGCTGAGAGCGATCAAATGATAGTCCAAGGGTTCAATGCGGAAATGAAATGCCAGCAGGAATTCGGCTGGCTACTGGCGATCTGGATATTCCTGAGCGGAACGGGGTGCAGCCTGTACCTGTTCGTCAAGGTCTTGGGGCTTCCCATTTCTTTCGCCGTGCTGGCGCTTGCCTGCATCGTCGTCGGCGGAGTCGTTCTGCTGTTTGAACTCGGCAGCCCGACGCGCGCGTGGCGGGCGCTATCGCAGGTCGGAACCTCATGGCTTAGCCGCGGTGTCCTCTTTGTGTCGGTTTTCCTGGCGTCGAGCCTTCTTTCGATCGCGCCCGAATTCACCTCGTCGCTGCCCTGGGAGCGCGGCGGCTTTACCGCGATAGCGCTGGGGTGGATTGCCAGCCTGTGCGCGCTGATGATCGTTTTCTATCCGGGATTCTTCCTCGCCAAGAATCGCTCCATCCCCTTCTGGAGCTCGCCGCTGCTGCCCGTCATCCTCTTTGCCTACGCTGCCCTTGGCGCGACAGGATGGATGCTGCTGGGCTCCTCCGGCCTCACCGGTGAACTGCAATTTATCCATCTGCTCGCCGGCCTGCTGATCGTCGTCAATCTCATCCTGGTCGCCGTCTATCTGGCGGTGATGTACCGCGCCGGCGGCCCGGCCCGGGAATCGGTGCGGCTGCTGGACAGCGAGCCGCTGAACTGGATCTTCCGCGTGGGCGTCGTGCTGGTGGGCATGATCCTTCCGCTGCTCACGCTGATCTGGCTGCCGTCCGGCGGAATGCTGGCGGGCATCGGCATTCTTGTGGGCTGCTTCCTGTTCCGCTATTGCGTATTGCGCATGGGCGTATTCGTGCCCCCGGCATTGATCCAGGACGATATCGATTTCAGCATGCTGAGGCGGACCAGTGCGGATCTGAAGCATGAATTCGCCGGCGCGGGCGCACAGCAGGTTCACGGCCGGGGATCGATGCCACAGACGCCGTCTGCCGTCGCCATCCGGGTCAGATTCATGGGGGACTTGCCGTCCATTACCGGGCGGCGGGAGCAGTTCGTGAGCATGCTCGAGGGAAGTACGGTCGGCGACCTGCTTGCCTCACTGTCGAAGACTCACGGCAATGGGTTCAAGGACCGGGTGTTCAATGGCCCGGGCAGATTGGATCACACGATGCTCATTTTCGTGGATGGCAACAACATCAAGGATTGCGGTGGACTCGCCGCGCCGTTGGGTAAGAGTGAGGTGGAAGTGATCATGTTGCCCATTTTTGGTGGAGGCTAGGCGTGGAAACGACGAAATCGGATTGGCTGCTGACAGCGTGCGGGATGTGCTACGTGGGCTGCGGCATCAAGGTCCAGGTGCAGGACGGAGTTGCGGTCAACATCGAGGGCAATCCTGACAATCCTCAAAACCGCGGGATGATGTGCGCCAAGGGCAAGGCCGGCATCATGAATCTGTACAACCCGAACCGGGTCAAGAAGCCGCTGAAGCGCACGAACCCGAAGAAGGGTATCGATGTCGATCCCGGCTGGACGGAAATCTCCTGGGAGGAGGCACTCGACACCGTCGTCGCCCAGCTCGAGCGCATCAAGTCCGACCCCAAGAAACTCTGGATTCAGGGCTGGGACGCCTGCGGCGACAACATATTCTGGGTGCCGTCGTTCGGCAGTGCCTTCGGCACGCCGCACATCAACAACGCCGCTTCGCCCACCTGCGGGAAGGTGGTCCACCAGGTCGAGTTCTTTTCCGGCGGCGGCTTCCATCAGCAACCCGACATGCACTATGCCAACTACTGCATCCTCATAGGGACGCAGTTCGGCTTCGCAGCGCGCGGCTCATTCAACCACAACCTGTTGGACATGGCCGACGCGCGCGCGCGCGGCATGAAAGTGGTCGTCGTCGATCCCGTGGGTGCCTTCGCCGGGAGCAAGGCGGACGAGTGGCTCCCGATCCGCCCCGGGACCGATGCCGCGTTCGGCAACAGCATGCTGCACGTGCTGTTGAACGAACTGGACATCTACGACGAGCCGTTCCTGAGCAGCAAGACCAATGCGCCTTATCTGGTCGGACCTGACGGGCGCTATGTCCGCGATGTGGAAACGAACGAGCCTCAGGTCTATGACGAAGCGGATGGCGTGGTCAAACGCCACAATGATCCGGGTCTGAAGCGTCCGGCCATCAAGGGATCCTTCACGGTGCAGGGAAAGACAGCGCGGCCGGCGTTTGAACTGCTGCGCGAGCATGTCGCCAAGTACTCGCCGGAAATCACCGAAGAGATCACCACGATTCCTGCGGCGACGGTCAGGCGTATCTCGCGGGAGTTCGGTGAGGCGGCCCGTGTCGGAGAGACGATCACCATCGATGGTGTCGAGCTGCCCTACCGGCCGGCCTGTGTCGATTGGGCCAAGGGGACGCAGGGCCACAAGCACGGTTTCCACAATTGCTGGCCGCTCAAGCTGGTCAACATGGTGGTCGGGGCGGTGAACGTACCGGGTGGCATCCTCAGCACCGGCGCCGCCGGCGACAACCCACACCACTGGTGGCCCGAGGGCGGCATCGACGGCATGCTGGAGCATGGCGGGCAGGTGCTCATGCCGCCGCATCCCAAGGCGTTCCCGGGGCGGACACCCACCAATCCGGTGCGCATGGATATCGGCGAGCTATTCCCACTGGCCTCGCATTTCCATACGCTGCTGCCGGTCACGGCCAAGGATCCCTCCGCCTACGGTTTGTCGTATGGTCTCGAGGTTCTGATGCACACGCCGGTCAATTCGCTGCTCAGCTCATTTGGCGACATAAAGGATGTGGAGCGCCTGTACAGCTCGCTGCGATTCATGGTCGGCTTCGCCGTGGAGATCAACGAGACGAACCTGTTCGATGACGTCATCCTGCCCTTCCCCACTTATCTGGAACGTTACGATTTCCTTACCGGACTGGCCACGTACTCCATCCCCCCCTGCGGCGAGCACGACTTTCACTGGCAGATTCGTCACCCCGTCGTGGAGCTCCCGCCCGGAATGCGGCATCCGCAGGATATCATCGTGGAACTCGCCGATCGCCTCGGCATCCTCGGAGACCTGTACCGGATACTGAACCATACGTTCGTCATCAAGGACGATTACGCGCTCAAGCCCGGGAAGCGCTACGCGATCTCCGAAGTCATCGACAGGCAGGTGCGCTCCTGGTTCGGCGAGGAGCATGGATTGGATTGGTTCAAGGAGCATGGAGTCCTCCGGCTACCAAGAACCGTCAAGGAAAACTATATCGGACCGTTTCTTGAAGCCCGCGTGCCGATCTACCTCGAACACTTTCTGGACCGCGGCGAGGAACTCAAGGGCGTGCTCGACAAGATGGGGCTCTCCTGGGATCTCTCGGACTACAAGCCGCTGTCGGAGTGGATGCCCTGCCCCTCCTACCATGCAATCCAGAAAGGCGACTTCGATCTCATCGCCATCCACTTCAAATTCCCCTACGTGTACGGCAGCTTTGGCAACGAGAACCCGTGGGTCAATGAAATCTGCGAGCAAACCAACGCCTACAGCATCCTCATCAATGCCACGGTGGCCAAGGCGAAAGGCATCAGCAACGGCGACAGCGTGTGGCTCGAATCACCCGTGCGCAAGGTAAGGGCTACGGCCAAGTTGTCGGAGTGCGTCCACCCCGATGCCGTGGGCGTGGGGGGGCATTTTGGCCACTGGGCGCCCGGCATGCCCGTGGCCCGAGGGAAGGGAGTCAGCCTCAATGCCCTTCTGCCCAGCGACCTAGACCACATCGACATGATTTCAACAGCACTGGACCACTGCGTGCAGGTCAAGGTCTACAAGTAACCGCGCTTGGGGGTGAGCCGGGTGCTGGAGGAGGCGGTGCTGCGCGGCATGGTGAAGTACGCAAGGATATCGGTGGCGGACAGCCGCGGCCGTTCCTCGGACGAGAGGAACAGGGCGCCGCCCGGTAGGCGGTCGGGTTTCCCGCGTCGAGATCGCTCCCGGCGGCGCAAGGGGTCTCACGCGGGAGTTATGCATCAACAGCTTGTGCGATTTGTCCCAATATTTAGCTTGACACACCCATTATACTGTTATATTGTGCTTGACAGATTATCGAAGATAACGGCCCGAAAGCTTGGACTAACAAGGCGTCCATGATATTCCTGACGGTACGATCGATCTGGGCGCTGCAGGCTCATGACGGCCGGAACAGTTATGGTTAAATGGCGAAGGCTGCACAGAAGATCAACGAACCACAAGGAGGAGGACGCTGAAAGGTTGTGCAGGTGATATCACTTGCAAAACCAGGCGGCGGATTGCCATGCAGCTTGCGGTAAATGTCCTGGTACTGACGGCCCTCTATGCTCTGATCGCGGAGGGGTTCGTGCTCATCTATCGCGCCAGCCGCGTCTTCAGCCTGGCTCACGGCGACCTGATGATGCTCGGCGGCTACGTGTTCTTCACCTGCCTGGTCGCGACCGGGGGAAATCTGTGGGCGTCGGTTCCGATCGCGCTAGGCGCCGGGTTTCTGATCGGAGTTGCCGTGTACCTGGCAGGCATCCGCCCGTTGGCCGGATACCCGGTGGCCTCCATCGTGCTGGTCACCGTGGCGATCGGGATCCTGATCCGCTCGGTTGCCACGCTGATCTGGACGGCGCAGGTCCTCTACCCGGCAAATGCGCTTCCCTTCAAGGACACGCCCCTGCACATCGGCAATGCGGCTTTCTCCCTGCTCGACCTGGCCTCGCTTGCGGCAGCGCTCATCTTCTTCGTTGCTCTGGTCGCGCTGCTGCAGCGAACGTCTCTGGGCGTGCGCATGCGCGCAGCGGCGGAGAACCCGCGCCTTGCCGCCAACAGCGGCATCAACATTCACCGCGTGATCGCGCTTTCCTGGGGGCTGGCCTGCTTCGGCGCGACCCTGGCGGCGATGTTCTATACGACCCGGATCAACCTTGAGCCTGACAGCTGGCTGGTCGGCATACGGGCCTTCGTCCCGGCGCTGATCGGCGGCATGAACAGCCCGCTCGGGGTCCTGCCGGGGGCGCTGATCGTAGCGCTGGTCGAGGTATTGGCGGCGCAATATCTGGATCCTGTCATGGTCAATTCCGCACCCTTCGCCGTGCTTCTGCTCGCGCTCTGGATACGCCCCTGGGGGCTGTTCGGCACGCGCGAAGAAGTCGTTCGCGTGTAGCCCGGACCTCGCCAATGGCTACGAACGCATCCGGATTCTTCAAGACCAGTTATGCCTCCGACCTGGGCTTATGGGAAACCCCATGGCGCCGCTTCTGGGTGCTGGCGGGGCTCGTCCTGGCTGTCGCGTTCCCGTTCTTCGCGAACACATTCTGGATCGGCGTCATCAATCTGGCGGCGATCGCCGCGATCGGGGCGCTCGCGCTGAACCTGGTAACCGGGTACACCGGGCAGCTCTCGCTGGGCCACGCGGGCTTTCTCGCCGTGGGCTCCTTCACGGTCGGCATCCTCGTGGCCCGATGGAGCATGCCGGTCTGGGTCACCCTGCCCGCGGCGATCGTGATCGGCATGGTGGTGGGCCTGTTCGTCGGCGTGCCGTCCCTGCGGCTGCGTGGCATCTACCTTTCCATCAGCACCCTGGCCGCGTACTTCTTCATCGCCTCGCTGGCAACCGAGTACCAGAGCCGGTTCAGCGGCGGTGCCGGAATTCTGATCCCGCCTCCGCGGATCGGCTCCTGGGTCCTCAGCGGCGAGCGCAATTGGTACTACGTGCTGTTCGCGCTGACGGCGCTGGCGACGCTGCTGTGCCTGAACCTGAACCGCAGTCATATAGGGCGCGCCTGGCTTGCGATCCGCGAGCGCGATCTGGCGGCGTCCGCGCTGGGCATCGACGTTTCCCACTTCAAGGTGATGGCGTTCGTGATCAGCACCGGCATGACTTCGCTGGCCGGCGCGCTGCTGGCCTATTACACGGCATTCGTTTCGGCCGAGGCGTTCACGTTCTTCGTGACCATCGAGTACCTCGCGATGATCCTGATCGGCGGTCTGGGATCGGTGCTCGGGTCGCTCTTGGGCGCCCTATTCGTCACCCTGCTGCCCTTCCTGATCGAGCGCGCCGTCGAGCAGCTGCCTTTCCCGGCGACCTTCAAGACGCATATATTCGCCGTCCAGAGCGGCTTGTTCGCCATTCTGATGCTCGCCTTCCTGATGTTCGAGCCCATGGGCCTGGCGCGAATTTGGGGGCGCATCCGCGCCTATTTTGAACTATGGCCTTTCCGCTACCGTCCCCTGCCATGATGTCCGGCCTGCGCATCGAAAATCTGGAATCTGTCTACAACAAGACCATCACCGCGATCAGCGGTGTGTCGCTCGAGGTTCCCGCGGGGCGCATCGTCTCGCTGATGGGGGTCAACGGTAGCGGAAAGAGCACGACGCTCAACGCGATCGCCGGCCTGCTGCGTGGCGACCCGCAGGAGATCGCCGCAGGAAGCATCTGGTTCGACGACGAGCGCATCGACGGCCGGCCGCCGCACGAGGTGGTGCGCCGCGGCATAGTCCTCGTGCCTGAGCGGGAGAAGATATTCGAGACCCTCACGGTCGCAGAGAATTTGCAGGCATCGGTTGCCCCACCGACCATTACTCCGGCTGCGCACAAGGAACGACTCGCCGAAGTCTACGAACTGTTTCCCGCGCTGATGGAGCGCAAGAATGCCGTCGCCGGCTTCCTCTCTGGCGGACAGCGGCAGATGCTGGCGATGGCTCGCGCGCTCCTCTGCCATCCCCGTCTGCTTCTGGTGGACGAGATGACGCTGGGGCTCGCGCCGCTGGTGATTGCGGATCTGCTCGGACGGCTCTGCCACATGCGCGCAAGCCTCGGCGTTTCCGTCCTTCTGGTCGAGCAGAACGTCTCGGCAGCGCTTGAAGTCGCCGACTATGGATACATCATGGAAAAGGGACGGATCGTCTTTCATGGGACGCCGGACAAGCTCCGGTCGCATGACGATGTGCGGGAATTCTACCTGGGGCTGGGCGACACCGGCGCCCGGTCGTACCGCGACGTGAAACAGTACCGGCGCGCACACCGGTGGTGAAACTCGCATAAGGACCGTGTTCATGCCGGATACACCGTTGAGCGCAGCGCCGCTGCTGGAGATCAGAAATCTGTCGCTGCAGTTCGGCGGCCTGCTTGCCATCGATCGGGTGTCGACGGCAGTGCAGCAGCACGAACTGCTCGCCCTCATCGGCCCGAACGGCGCGGGGAAGTCCTCGATGCTGAACTGCATCAACGGCTATTACCAGGCGACCAGCGGGTCCCTCATCTACGACGGCCAGAATATCGCCGGGCTGGCGCCGCATCGGCTCGCCGCGCTGGGGGTCAGCCGTGCGTTCCAGATGGTCGAGCTCATTCCCCATGCCACGGTGCTGGAAAACGTATTGGTCGGCCGGCACATTCATACCCGGGCCGGTTGGTTGTCATCCATGATGTTCTGGGGCGCGGCCGAGCGCGAGCAGATTCGCCACCGCGAGGTGGCCGAGGAAATTCTCGAACTCATGGAACTGGATCCCTATCGGTCACGCCGCGTCGGCGATCTGGCCTATGGGACGCAGAAGCTGGTGGGCGTTGCCCGCGCTCTGGCCATGGAGCCGCGTCTCCTGCTCCTGGACGAGCCGTGCTCGGGCATGAGCCGCCAGGAAAAGGAAGACCTGGCCAGATTTCTCCTGCGGATCCGGCACGAAAAGCCGGCAGCGATAATTTGGGTCGAACACGACATGCAGATGGTGCAGGACTTGGCGGACCGCGTCGTGGTGCTCGACCATGGCCGCACCATTTTCGACGGACCGCCGGACCAGGCGTTCAAGGACCCGGGAGTGGTCGAGGCCTACGTCGGGCGGCCCATACTCGCCGCGGCGGCAGCCACGCCCTAGCGGCGGGCGGGCGCAGCCCGCCGGCCCATTCCCAATCGTTGATCACCAACCGCCTGAGCGGTCGCGTCTATCTTGGCATGCGACGCAACCGCATCAGGCTTCTATGGCCGAGGACACTCAGGCAGGCAGATTGAGGACTCTCTGAGCGTTTTTGAAGAAGATTTTTTCGAGGACT